>JAAUXT010033281.1_pt1 | contig 20475 bp, 22 predicted proteins | sample 7278171 | NCBI WGS metagenome assembly JAAUXT01 (sample SAMN14350112, study PRJNA611818) | marine sediment metagenome | isolation source: surface marine sediment (1.8m) | place: French Polynesia: Moorea | collected 2018-08 | reverse complement strand
CGGGGCGGGGCGGGGCGAAGTTGGGTGGCGCAGGGCTACCCAGTCCTGACCCTGCGGTGTCTGGGTCGAAATATTGTCTTCAAACATTGCCACTGATGCGAAGAAAAAGTTTCTTTCGCACTAAACTTCGGAGTTGATGCGGTTCCATGCTGGATGTGTTGTGCCTTGCACGCCAATCGAGCGACGCAGCGCTCTTACACTCGAACATCAGTCCAGTTGACAATGCACAGACAGTTGCAGAGTCACAGAGCGCTTTTCTCTTGTATCTCTCTTGACGCGGTTTCTTCTCTTTCGCTCAGCGATAATGAAGGCTGATGACCAACACCTGCGCAGCTGTGAACGTCGAGACCCAGAGACACCCCCGCACCGCAGCGAAAGCGTTGTTAGAATCCATGCACAGCGAAAGTCTAAAAGAGGCAGGGGTCCCACTACTGTTCTGTTCTGCAGATCTATGCGAACAAACCTTCCCTCGTAAGGTAATTTTTCCAAATGTTGAATTGCCCCAGGGGGTCGCCCGCCCACCTCACCCAACCCTGGCCCCGCCCCTCCTGCTGTGTCTTCTTCATGACCTGCAGATCCTGCTGGCCCTGCAGCCCTGAGCCCTGCAGGAAGTGGGTCAGGCCGCGCGCCAAACAACAAAACCATGTAATTGTCTCAGGATTACAGTGTAATCCCTTCACCGGGAAAAACGCGTGACTCAGAGCGGTGTTTGATACGGGGCGATGGAATTAACCCGCCTTTGTTGCGTGGTCTCCACGGCGCATGCGCGTGAGCAGGCCGGGCTCACACAGGGTGCGCCACGTGGTCCAGTCCCCGTGGGACAAGTCAGTGCGTGGTGAATCGAGTGACGACGCAATGCTCATCAATTGACGAGTTTCATTCAGCAAACACTCCTTTTCCAAATTGGTGACACAGATAATTTGGACACTGGTCATTGCCCCGCAGAGCTGATTTCGCTTGGCTGTGGTGCTGATCTGGAAGTTGGGGTGCCACACGTGAAAGGAAATTAGTGGTCACTGAAAGTTCGCATTGGTGTTGCAGCAAACTTGCATGCGTGAAACATACCCATGCGCGCCTGCGCGTGTGCATAACGTTACGTGTTTGCACGTACACGTCAAATGTCTCTGTGTCTACCACAGAAAAACCTGCATGCGTGCACGTTGCCTTGCAACATTCGCCTCACGTGTTTCTTGTGCAATCCGCACGCATGACGCACGCACTGTGAACCAGGCGTGAGCATTCAATGTTGAGAACCACGGGATATGGAAATCTGTCCTTCTTGATCCAGGGACGCAAACAGCCCCGCTGTAGCACGAACGTTCTGTGTCAATCTTGCGATCCGGTCTCAGCTTTGCTGCAAACCCTCTTTTGGAGCCGTGAGACATGCGTGTCGCATCTTCCGGGAGATCTCAAGCCAAGGGAATGAAACGTCTGTCCCCTCGCACGCACACACTACAACGGAAGCAATGCTGTGGAGCGCACATGGTTGCATGTTTTCAACCAGTTTCTGGTTCTATCTCGTGGCAGTACAAAGACCAAACTGAAGTATCTTGTGTACTGTGTGAAAAAAAATCATCAACGAGCAGGATTTTGTGACAAAAACACATTACAATGAAACTGCAACTTGAACCATGCACAGGTAGATTCTGGGTTCCGTGGAAACTCCACGAGCTCGTGTGTGTTTCCTGAATGTCGCTTCCGTTGGGTTATATATGCTGTGGCAACAAGCTGGCCAGCAGGTGTTTGTGTCTGCGTGTGTCAAGTCAGACCCTCACGACGCCGCCACACTGCACGCACACCTTACGAACACCACATCTACACCACACTGCACCTGCACTGACACCACACCCACACAACACCCACACCATACACACGCACCCACATCACACCCAACACAAACAGAACACCGCGCCTCACACACACGCACCCACACACGCACACCTCACCCAGACGCCTGGACAATTCCTTCCTCCTCCCGGGAGGAGACATTACCCCCCCCACACCCTTACCCCACACACGCACACCTCCACACCACACGCACACCACACACGCACACCTCACGCACACCTCACCCAGACGCCTGGACACTTCCTTCCTCCCGGGAGGAGACACCTTCCCCACCAACCCGCAATCATTGGCACCGTATTCATCATCATTACCCGCGGCAGATATGGGAGCTCAAGCCATAACCACGACCATTCCCGCCCGGCAAATTGCTGTGTACATCATAGGCCTAAGACTCCATTAGTCCCCGAAGAAAATTCAAGAGGACAGGAAGTATTTCGCTCACGAGGCCTGGGACGGACCCAGGACCTGAGCAGTGGAGGGGACAACCCCATATGTAGGCATTTTCAACCGCGAAATCTCAACATTTTCAAGCCAGGAACTGGGGCACTAACTTGGTGCGGAGGAGTTGGTTTCCTCTCAGGGCCCAGGATCCTTGGACCCCGATGGGCTCCCTGGACCTCTCATTGAACGAACCCATCCATTCACGATCAGGAGACATCAGTCGAAATCACCCCAAATGAGCCCCCCACCGATGAGCCCCCCCCCCCAATGTTGGGGTCGGCCACTCCACCAACTCCCGGCTCCGCCCCCTGAGCGAGGTCCCTGTATTCAGAGCCTCACAATGGGAGAGACATTAGCTTATTGAAGCAGCCGTACCGCCTCGAGTGTGTGTACATACCCAAGGCCATCCCGATCCGGATTTTATGTGTTTGGAATATCTCTTCCTCTCTGTCTCCCTCCCCAGCACCGCGCGCGAGATACAATTGTGTCCAGAGGGCGATGTTTTAAATCAAAATAGATTTGTCAGCTTGTGGATCTGGGCTACGCGCAATCCTGGGATTTCTGAATCTGGATTGATATACTTTTGTACACATACTGCAGTATTTTACCTCTCCTCAGAACGAGGTCACCCTTTGTGGAAGCTCCTTGACGTTTGCTGGAAGATTTGGTGCAAACCAACATAAATTTTGTCTTCCTTGCGCGGATTCAACGATCCAGGAGCCTGGCCCTGATCCCCCCCCCAAAGTGCGCTTTGAACCAATGGTTACTCAGAGAGTCGGGTACGATGCCAAAACGCACAACCCAGTACTGTCCTTCAGATCCAGGGGCCCAGGGACCTGTCCCGCAACCCTGATCCAAAACACTAATTGCTTTCTCTGAAGGTCCATATCCAAGGGCTTGGCTCCTCCCTCTTCCCAAACACAGAACCCAGCACAGACCTTCCTGTTTTACCAAAGGAAGCAAAGCGTTTGGAAAAGTTTGAAGCAAATGTCGCTTCATGCTCCTGAAGTTCTCAACACAGCTCCTTCCTTTTTATTGCCTACAGCTTTTTTCACATCAAATCTCAAAGTTTTGAATCAATTCGACAAACATTGCGAGGGAAGCTCCCCCTTCAGCGCGTGTTTCCTCCCTGGGTTGTTGCACACAGACTGAGGTGGATCCGGTGAGACCCCCTGACCCCCTCCTCCAAAAACAGAAGGACCCCCCTTCTTGCCTGACGTCAGGTGTGTCCGTTTTCATTTTCACTATTTTTCTGAGTTTGGAGGGACATGCCCCCTCCCTTTTTCCGATCCAGAATACATTCAACACAGTCGGGGCTTGGGCACCCCAGGACAAGACAATTTTTGCCAGTTTCCAAATTTGAAACTTCCGCCGCCCCAGTTGAGCGGGTTCCCCCCCCCCCCAAAGAAACTGAGTCCTGGATCCGTCCCTGAATGTTTGTGTTCAACAGAATGCATCTGTCAGGCTGAGCTATTCTGTTGAATAATTGAGCGGAGGCCTGGACGTACGTCTCCGCGGCGTCACGCATTGTCGCTTATTCACCTGCCTATGAACCCAATCAACCTGTTATGCAGCGCGTCACTGCAGCAGCAGCGGCAGCAGCCGCGCACTGAAACATTCATGCATTCGTCACGATTTATGCTGCGTAACGTTTGCACGAGTCGGAATCTGTAGAGATCAACCCACGGGGAGTCCACTCATGTGGAGCCAGGTCCGAGGGACCAACGTCACCTTGGTGTGTGTCCAGTTCTCCCACAAGAAATCCCTTGGAAAGTCCAGGAGAGAGTCAGGTGGGTGGTCTCAGCAAAACTTCTGTCCAACGAATATACCTCAAAACCTACAGGGGAGGACCCAGGTTCTGGTCATGGGACGAGCTGACCCTTCACCAGGGAGAAAGGGCATTACATTTCCCGCTGGGCATTGAGAATGCGCAAACCGCGCATTTTCTCTGCCCGTCCCTGGAGCCAGCAAAAGAAATCTCAACAAAATTTTCCTGTGAGTTTACATCTTCCCACCACAGAAACAATCCTGTCCCCAGAGCTTTTGTTTCAAAACTGCGGCACCACGCTGACAACACGCACAAAGCCGATACTTAGCTGGGAGGCCCCGGAAGCTGAACAAACAGCAGGTGGTGGAGGGTCTCTTGGTGAGGGTGCTCCAGGGGGGCATCGTGAAGGTGCTCCAGGGGGGTTTCTAGTGAGGGTGCTCCAGGGGGTGTCCTTGTGAAGGGTGCTCCAGGGGGGTGTCCTCGTGAGGGTGCTCCAGGGGGGTTTCCTCGTCAGAGTGCTCCAGGGGCTGAAAAAAAATCCTGGCTTATTCTGCGCGTCTTCAATCCACTGTGAACTTTTACAGGCTGATTTGAGAAGAATACAACACAAAAAGAAAGGGGACCACGTCTCAGACTGGTTTTGCACTGAAAAGTGTCATGTCTTGGTGCATTGCGTTTCTGGAGGAAACTTGTGTTGATCAAAGTGGTGGGGGTGGGGCTGCTGTACTGTGCAGGACAATGAACGCTGTGTCTTCCCTTGCGACGCAGCGCTTGGGCATTGGGCTGCAGTGCACTCGGCATGAATCCAGCATCAGGACTGGAACACTAAACTTCCGTTGTGTCCGCAATGTTGACGAAACTGCGGTAGAAATATCAATAGAAACTGACCCGCAATGATTTTCTGAGATTGGGGTCCTCAGCGTCGGCTCGGAGACCCAGGTCTGAGTGGCTCCAAATTGGCTGCGGACCGGAACACATGCGGCATGCCGCACACAGAGCGCTGCAGATGGTCAATTTGCCCGGCCCTGCAGGTGGACAGCTGGGGAGGATGCAGGATTGGGTCAAGGGACTTAGCTCAGAGAGAGAGGGAGAATATGTCAGAGAGGACTTCGTTCCGCCGGGGTGGGTGGCTTGTTGCAGGGGATGTCAATTTTAACAAGAACCCAAGTGCGTTGAAGACGTGATTGCAGTTTTCTGGTGTGACAAAAATGGACCAAAGCGACCGTCTGAGAGAGAACTTGACCGCAGAGTTGAGTCTCTGTTTAGAATCTAAGTGTCATGGTGCGAATGGATTCAGGGTTGGGGGCCTTGCCCTCTGGGATCCAGCCCCAAAACTCCTTGTTGTGGTGTCTCATGAAGTCCAGGTGCACAGGGTCCATCCAAGATCTGCTCCTGGGCTCAGCTGAACTGCATGGGTCCCGTGCTTGGGACTCTCCCGGATCCACCCCTGGGCCCCGCTGGGCCCCGCTGAACTCCTCGGCTCCTGAGGATTCTCCTCGCCCCACGTTCCTGAAGACAGATCGCTGTTTGAAGGAGTTTTATTCCCAGCGAGAGCTTGGCGCCGTCCTCGCAGTGTTCACTGACCCGTGTTCCAGTTTTCAGTGAAGAACACTGAGCGTTGTGTAGCTTGGGGAACAAATCACTGAAGCACAAGTGGATTCCCTGCAGCCAGCGATAGAACTGGATACAGCGGCCACGTCGCTCACCGTTCATGCAGGGACAACATCGCGGGTGTGGTACTGCCAGGATTGAGAGCACCCTCCATGGGGACAGAGCGACCGACACCCGCCAATACTCGTGGTGACCACGTTTACAGACCAGGCTCACACCTGTCGTTTGGTGTTGCGTCCAGTGTGTGTGTGTGTGTGTGTGTGTGTGTGTGTGTGTACACGTGTGTGTGTGTGTGTGTGTGTGTGTCTGTCTGTCTGTCTGTCTGTCTGTGTCAATGGGCGTTGCATCCACAAACTGTCATCGGGTTTTGCTTCCATCGGCGTGTCAATGCTAAGCTGCGCCCATTTGACCTTAACCACGGACACTAAACGCGTGACGCAGCACGTGTGAACTCAGCCTCAAACAACATGTTACTCCGCCGCAGCCTCGGCCCCGTAACGCGGATTTATGACCAAATCTTCACTGTAATGAACAACCCACAGAAAAACATTTATCATACGGAACTCCTTTTTTTTCGCGGTGTTTACTTTGATAGATTTTTTGTCACAACAACGAGGCCATGAAGCATTCAGCCACAGCGGAAGAGCGCGCAGGGATCTCCTCTGAGCCTTCATTACAAGTTGGATTTGCAAATAAATCTGTCATAAGAGGCGCAGCTCGACGCAGATCGGCCGAGGCTTCTCCGATGGAATTGCTGTGTCCATTGCTTTCTTTGTCTGACGCTTGGTTCACACTGGTCGCGACGCGATGTGCGTCAAGGAGCGCTGCGTTGCGTTTTGCTCTGGGTGCGTCACGAGTTGCGTTTACAGACGCTGTATTGCACCAAGTGTGACGTCAATGGACGCGCAGCGTTGCAAACAGGCTGCGTCAAGGGTTGCGTTGACGTGCGCTACTTTGCACAGTGGGTGCGTTGCTCACTGGGCGCGAGTGCTTGCACTGCATGGACGCAGACGCTCTGCCCACTGACGAAGCATGCAGCGGTCATGTCGAACAGATGAAGGCGACACGAGCGAGGAGACCCATTCCTTTCTTGCTCTGAAGCTTGGTTCACATTGTGTGTGTCGTGCGCTGCGTCAACGGGTATGGGTTGCAAACGAGATGCATCAAGGGTTGAGCCAATAGGTGCATGCCAGTGTGAACGCTGCGCCGACTCCCGAAGCAGCGGTCATTTCGAGCACGCACGGACGCAACGCGACACGCAGATCTACGTCCAACTGGTGCAAACGATGACGTTTCGCGCCCATTGACTTGAGTCACGTATGATGCGACAGATTTACACGACGCGTCCACATCACGTCGCTCTGCAGCGGCGACGCCCTGACGTACGCGAAGACGCAACCCACGACGCGTACAGTGTGCAACGCGTCCATTCACACAACCCACGCTGCCTCCAGCGTGCGATGCAGACCCCGTGACGCGCCCAGTGTTCGACGAGCCTTGGCGTGCACGAGCCTTGGCACTGCTTTGTTTCCTTTCCAGCTTCACCGGTGTTTGTCCGAGAGGGTCGGAGCCCCGCTGAAAGGCTTCATGAATGATGGATGGAGACGCAGCGAGGCAGCGCCCGGGGTGAAGTTAAACCGCTCCGATTTCCTCCAGTACCCACGCTGTGCTCTCCGAAAAACATGAAAAACCTGCGTCTCAAACTTCCTGAGAACAGCGACCATTTCTTCAACATCTCTTTTCCACCAGAATTGAACTGGAACAAAGACAAGTCGTTGGCCAGTGGAGCAGGAAAAACAGTATGAGGGGGGGGGCGATCAGACGTTTTGTCTGGGCCCCTGGATCTCTGGCGCCTGAGTGTCAAGATCTCCTGTACAAATCTGCTCCGGCACCAACCAATGACTTATACGCCTGACTGATGTGCCATCAAAGACGGACGTGGCTATTTCACTTCAAAAGTTTTGTTCAGGGGGGGGGGCTCTTCTTGTGGCCCCCTTCGACCAAGTGCTCAATCCGCCGCCCCTGCATTTGGTCTGAAAATAGAACAACTCTCAACGCAATGACAGACGCAAAAAAAACACGCAATGCACTTGCATGCGCAAAAGAAGCTTCATGATTATTGCAAACTGCGCATTCAGATCTTGCATTGATCATTCTACTGTACAAAATTGAAAACCACAATCCCTTCCAGGTGCGGCCGTAAAAAGTCAGGCGCCAAATCTGCTTCGATCTGCGGAGCGTGCGTGGAAACAACAAGAACACTTGTCGCTGTGAACACGCGCCTGACCTGAGTGGCTTTGTCATTGAGGATCTCCAAAGCTTTGTGGTTGACAACAACTAAAGTTGAAGCTTCTCTCAACAAATTTGGAAAGTGCTTCTGTCGGGGGAAGATCCAGGTTTTTGTTTTGGTCGCAATTTTCGACAACACCCAGCCTACTTCCTGAGGAATTCGACAAATTAAATCCCCTCCACGAGAAATTCCAGTGAGAACCAGCCAGGTGGAACTGCCCGCAGAATCCGGACTGCCCACGTGTGATTAGAATAGACGCGCTGTCGCCTCAGCAGCACAGCGCGTGTAATCATGCCTGACAACCCAATCGCAAAAGCATGCCGCTTCTTTTCTGCCGCAGCAGATGTTTGAAGCGGGGCATTTTCCGCGTGATTGGGTCCCGTTTTCAATCTGGTCAATAGCCGACAGCTCGACGGGCGAGGCGCACACTTCATTACCCGGGGAATGGAAGCGCGCTTTGATGGCCACCGCGACATGACAGCGCAGAGCGGGAGACTTTATGCTGGTGCTGGTGTCAGTCGAGGTGACACGGCGCCGTCCCGCCCTGTTTGTGGAGAGGTGGAGACTGGGGCACAGACAGACAGACAGACAGACAGACAGACACACACACACACACACACACACACGCGCGCGCACACAGGAGAGTGAGAGAGAGAGAGAGAGAGAGAGAGAGAGAGAGAGAGAGAGAGAGAGAAAGAGAGAGAGAGAATGAATGCTTGCGCGTTACACGGGAGAAGGGGCCACCTCGCGCCAGAGCAAAGAGAGAACAAGAAGTAACAAGACAGGCAGGAAAAATGAAGCAGGGAAGGAAACAACTGTGAAAAGAGGAGAAGCAGGTCGGATGATGGCAGACAGACAGACACACAGACAGACAGACAGACAGACAGACTCCGCTCCACGTCCACGGCAGGGAAACGCCTCAATGCGCAGGCGCGGGCGCAGGACATGTCGGAGGTGATGCTTTCTGAAGTGTTTGATGCATCGGCGGCGTTGGAAGCGGTCCCCTTGCCACGAACCATTTGCTGCACTTGTGAAGACCAACTCAAACCGGGGCACGGGTGGATCCAGGGAGGACCAGGGCGGCGCCCCCCCCCGACCCACAAAAATATTGGCCTGAAATTGCTACTGCGGACTCAATTTTCTTACTTTTGCCGCAGGAGTTTTTTCTCCGCATTGAAATCGCCACCCCGTTCAAGCCCTTGACCCCATCCTTGGCTCCGCCCCTAAAAGCCCCGCTGTCGCCCACTCGACCCACAATGATGTCAAAATGCCAGATGCACCAGTTATGGCAATTTGTAACGGATACTTCTGAGCTGCAGAATTGGCCACTGCTTTTCACAAAACAGCTTCCACTTGCAAAACTGTCACCGACTGTTAGACCCTCATTGAGTCTGAAGTGCAGGCAGTCAAGAGCTGTGCTTTTAATGCAGAATTCCATACAGGACATCACACACCTCGAGGAGATTCTCGCTCCCACGTGTGTGTGCAAATCTTTCTCAATGCAGCCTTTGCAGCGGCCGATGTGCACATGGTACTTGGGTGATTTTTTTCAATGATGAACAACCTGGAACTGAAAAATACAAATATGTTGCAAGGCAGAAAGCAAAAAACAACAAGAATGAACAAAATCCTATTTGCAATCTCATTATTTGATTGACCTGTAGTGACCTTCATCAAGCCCTAACTGCGCAATGATGAACAGAGCCATCATTAGAAGACCTTTGCACTCGCGGAAATTAGCTCTGAAATTTATTTTTCATCATTTCAAGCACTCCGATGTGGACGCAAATCTACATGTGTCCAATTTTTGTCAACACAGTCGCAAGTGCAGTGCACATGTCAGCTGTGTGCACTGTGCAGGGGGTGAAGGGGCGGGGTGCGGGCGCGTTTTTTTCGTGGACACGCCAGGCTAGAGACCCCCGCCCCCGAACTCCCCTCCCTAAATTTTCTGTCCCATGACATCACTCCAGATCCACCCCTGCAGGATGCACACACTGAATGACACAACACACAATGGGGGCCGGAAGCACACGAACTGAAACACAAGAATCGTGAAGTGCTTTTTGCTGCCAGAAATGCCATCAGTCCGATAGTAGTGGCCATCAAATAGTAATGCAATCGAAGCCGCATGCATCGCGCTTCTGTCCACAGATACAGGCGTTTTGATTTATTCTGAACGCGCAAGGCCAGACAGAATCTACCAATTGATTTTCTGAACATACACGCGCATGAAAAAAGTTTTGCTTTTTGTGAAATGGTCTGTGTCGAAAGGTTCTCCCAGCTCACAAATTTTTACAAACAGAAACAAGCTCTGAAGACCAACTTTGCTGCCACAACCGCAGTGGAATTTGTCAGGTGACCGCACCACGAAGAAAACAGGACAAATGAACAAAAATCAGAGACAATCTTTCTCGTGAGTGGAAAGCCAGAAGAAAAGCATTTCCTTTTTTCTGCGCTCAAATCAAAGAGTGAAACTCTTGTTTCAGCGGCGTGGCAGACGTTTATCTGTGACAGGAATCCGTCGTTCCCACCCCGTCCCGTCGCCCGTGCCGTCGCCCGAACACATGTCGCGCGGAATCGTGTATCAATCTGGACGGGTTTCTCCATCGGATCCAGGGTCCGGGACTCCATCCTTGACCCCTCAAAATTTCGTCTCCACCCTCTCCATTTGGGATTGCTGATCCAATTTTTATTTGCTTTCAACATTGTCTTTTTTCGGGTTGACTTTCAAGGCTCCCAAAGCCTCCAAAAATCTGCCAGTCCCTTTTTGTGTACCTCTGACACAAGGACCTTCACTGCATGAGGCTGAGCTCGCCTCTCTCTCCTCGAACTCGATCTTGGATCTGCTGGAGGGGCGCCACTCCCCCCCTGCTCGGACCCTGGGTCCGCTGCATGGTGACCACTGGGTCCGCCCCTCGCCTCGCGCGCGCATCCTTGACAAAAGGTCGATCGGGAAACCTTGTCGATAATAGGATCTTTACTGTTGGACTCTTTAAAAATTGAGCAGTGGATTAAACGAACCTCAAAAAGGAGGAGGTCTTCAGGCAAAAAGCAGTTCCTGTCAAGGGGGATCCAGGGGGCCCCAACGCACCCGGAACCCTGCCCGCACCTGGCAAAACCTTTGCCTCAAAGTTTTTACATCGCACGAACAATCTTATTCCGTTTTGAAAATTCTGTCGCGAAAATTTTTTCGCTGCCACTGGGCCCTTCAATAGGTCGGCCTCTCGTTTACGCGTTGGATTTCTTGCATTTGAAAAAACGAGTGCGTCAGGCAGACGACGCACGACGCACGACGCACACTGTCGTTCGGTTTTGGCACACAAGGGTGGGCCTACGACTTGGTCAGCGCACGACCCACACAAGGCCCAAATTGCAACTTCAACAAATTCAAAAGGCAAAAGCTCGAAATTTGCGGCGGCCCAAAAATCAACTGGAATCTTTCAGTGTTTACTTGTTCACAGTGAGGGGGCTCGGGTCCTGAGACTCTGGATCCACCACATTTCGGCGGGTGTGTCTGATGTACGGATGCTGCATGTGAGGAGTGACTCACCCCGCGACATCTGCGATAAGACTCGGTATCAACCGTATCGGGTTTCGAGCTGCCCAAACTGAGCCGGTGCAGCTTTTCCTTCTGTGTTGCGTTTTGTCATTTTTATTGAGCATTGTGTGAGTGATGAGGATGGAGGAAACAACAAAGGCAAAAGTACACACAGCGGACACGCAGACACGCGTGCACGTGCATTGCGCAAACCTTTACATTGTGATGTGAAATACACAACAAGAACACTTGTCAGTGCAGGCACGCGACTGAGAGTGGCTCCAGGGATTTCAGGGAACTGTTCATCCCTGACACACAAAAAGTACGCGTCTCTTTCTTGTTGTGCAACCACAACAAATGTTTTTGTTTTTGCACGTTAAAAAGTTCAAGTTTACCCCATCCCTCAGTTTGGACTGGGGCAGGGCCCCTCCCCACCCCTCATAGCCGTTCACCCAACTGGAGCACACAGCGAAACACAGGCAAGCAAGCCTGAGCGCACAGCGCGCGCGAGCGCAGACCTTCACACAGGCAAGCTGCGCACACACATGAAAAGGCATATTTCTGTCCACAAGGCCCCGGTGCAATTCAATGCTGTTCCTTTCAAGGACAAGTGCAGCACATTGGAGTGGCTGGGTTGAGCCTCTGATAGGGGGCCTTGTGAAGCAGTGTGCAGCGATCCAGGGTGCAGTGCAGGGGAGATGGGGGCAGGTCACAATTTTTGCAATTTTGGGGTGAAAATCTGACGCAAAAATAAGGGAGAGGGGCTATTTTTCTGGGAAAGGGTCTGTGCATAGACGAGGACACTCGGAGTCCGCATTGGTCCGCCTCTGAGACACCAAGCCTTGTTTCACACTGGGTGCGTGAAGCGTTGCGTTCCCGTATTCGCGCTGCATTTTTGCGCTTGTTGCCCTGTACATCACGGCGCATCCAGTGTGAAATCAGCCTGAGTGGAATCTTCTGCTTCACGTGGCAAAACTCAACAAAGGCGTTTTGTTTCTTCACATGCGCTGCCCCAGGGCCGACGCACCGGGAGAGTGCAGGGAGGGTCGCGCCAGGGTCGCTTTCACTGCACCTGTTGGGATCACATGACAACAAGCCTTGGACAACAAGGCGCGTCACCTGCATAGCCTGAATCCAATGGAACGGAAGTGGATTGTTCCCATGACCACCGCAAAACAAATTTCCCAGCATGATTTTACGTTGTCACTCAGGGATGTCCTTTTAATTTCAGATGTCCCACCACCTTCTGTGGGCGTCACTCTCTTGACCAAATCCAGGATCCGATCCTGGGAAGCTCCACAGATGTGTCAGTGTCAGCAAAAACCTCTCATTTCTGTTTTGAATTGCAGGTCAGTTTTAGATGTGGTGTGCGCATGTGTGCAGTCCCCGAGTTTCACGTGAGCCTCTGTGCATTCTGGCGTTCCTAATCGTCCCCGCCTCCGCGCTCAGTGACAATTACCCAACTTGAGCATTTGTCGGAAGTCAATTTCCCGCGCTCATTAATGTTTATGGAGGTGTTGCGCGCAATGGACCCGAGGTCGTGTAAATCACGTGGGAACGTCGCGCGCGCCGCTTATCTGCGCGCGCACCGCGCGGCGCGTCTCGCTCACAGCCTATCAGCGCGCGCGAGTGGAAACGCGACTCATGAGCTGTGAAATGGACTCGCTCGGGCGAGGAAAACTGCGAACATGCGGCGGACATGCAGCGAAGGGGGCCTTGGGAGGATTCAGGGGGCATAGGGCACGACCCAACAACACAATAAATTGTATCCCCCTGTGCATGCCACGCGTCGTGCAGGCATTTTTGTATTCCTTCCCTTGCAAATTTTGAGTCCAACACCTTTGGGTGCCGTCAAACACGCGCACGCGCATAACATTATGCAGAGAGGAAGTCCGAATCCACCCGGTCAGGCGGACGAATTGGTTCGACAAAACAGGGAGGTAAAGCAGCTGTGAAAGAAACCTACGTTGTTCGTGTCCAAAAATGAGCAACGACACAGGAAGTGAACGGACAACAGTTCACGTCACAACACAAGCAGCGACACTGTGAGGATCAATCACAAAGGTAAACGATCAGAGCGTCAAACGCCAACGGCGTCCACAAAAACACCTGACCTGAGACACACAGATCTGGACAACAACAAAAATGAACGCACACACAACCTCAACATCTTTCCTTTCTGTCTCTGTCTGCCTTTGTGTCTGTCTCTCTCTGCCTCTTTCCTTCTCTCTGTCTTTGTCTCTCTCTTTCTCTCACTTTCTGTCTCTCTGCCTCTCTTGGTATGAGAACATTCCCCAGCAGACCCTTGACTTGGTCTGCATGGCTGCAGACCCTTGAAGACGACAGCTGTGACACTGATAGAAGCTCCGCGTCTCACATTCCCTCCGCCGGGATCTCAGACAAAGAACCGTCCGTCCACCGCTCCGACACAAAGCAGGCGACTCGCCTCCCTCCTCGGCTCCCAAAGTCATAAAAACTTTTCTCGTCAATTCGGGATCCGTAAGGTCTTAATAGAAACATTAATGGGCGCTCCAAGCACCTGCTTCCCTCGGCCTGGCTCACACTGGGTGCGTCACGCGTGGCGTCTCTGCCTGCACGCGTCTTCGGCCATTGCTTGGTTGTTTGTTTCACTGGATGCGACGCGCGTCGCGCCCTTTACGTACAACGTCATTGGGATCTGCGTCGAATGCGAGGACGCAGCGTCCACAGGGACGGACGCAGCACGTCACGTCGCTGATGTGGAACAGGCCGTCGCGAAGCCAATCCCCTGGGCTCAGCCCCGACGTTGTGTACCAGGCCTGGTTCACGCTGGATGCGTCACGACGTGCGTGCTTCTTGAATTCCAGCTGATGCGTGCCATCAATCCATTTTTGACACAACGTCTTCAAGCATTCAACGTGACCCTGTTGTACACGAGCGACGTCATCCTTTGCCATGAATGCAGTGTATCATGGATTGTTGCATTGTATTTGTCAAAGACAAAAATATTTTCCCCTCATGCACCATGTGTTCCCAGTTACTGAACGTTGTTCGCACCAAACGTACGTTGCGTTTTGTGCACAAGTCGCTTCAACGTGTTGCGTCGAAGGCGCCGCGTTCTTTAGTGCACGCCACAACACCAACAGAGACGTCACGCCTTGAAACAACCCGTGCGAAACAAGTCCCCGAGTAAATAAACCGTCCGACCCGACAAGCTCCAAGATTCCAATCTGATGAAGGTGAAGGTGCTGCTACTGTCCGGCAGCAGCGGATCCAGGGAACCTGGGAGCCCGGACCACCCTGACGTCAGGTCTGGTCACGGCAGATCTGGGGTGGTGGTGGACCCAGGGCCCTGGGAGCCTCGGCTGGCCTGACCTCCTGTCTGGTTGTGATGGATCCAGGAACCCTCGGAGCCCAGGCTGTTCTGATCTTCGCAACGAATCGCGCTGCCAGACCTGTACACATTTTTCCAGTCATTTTTTTTCAAATTTGGGCCTCCCTCCGTCCTTGAGAAGCAGGGCGTGCTCAGCAACTCCTGGATCTGCTCCCACGAGGCATTGTGCCAGGCACATAGCGAACCGGAGCGTCTGCGATTGTGTACAGAATCGTCAACTGAATTCTCTAGTGACTCTGTGAGCTTCTGGAGGAATGGGGCAGGTGGGTCTTGACCAGGGTCAGGACCACCTTCAAAACTCTGCACGTGTCTTGGTTCACCCGAATTCCCTCTCTCTGTTGTAACCAGACCCCTTCTCAGTGAGTCCACCTCTGCGCACACCTCTCTGAGCATCGCATTGGAAATGTCAACATCGTGTCTGCGCTGCAGATGTATCGTCGCTGCTCCCGTGTCCTGATAATCCAGCACAACCCGGATAATCCCATACAAACCCCCGCAGTCGCTATTGTCGAGCGCCACGCCTCGCGCTGCATACAAGTGGCATCATTTTGGCGTCACTGGCGCTGCAGGGATACGAGCGGTGTCTTCAGGCTCTCTGTGTGCGAGGTGTTGCAGGGCGGGTTCACACACGACGCGTCAGAGCGTTGCGTTCCTGCGCGCGCTACGTCACGTTGCATCACGTGACACAACGCGTCATTGCGTTCCTGCAGAATGACGACTTTCAACCAGCACCGTGGAATTTCCTTTCACGTGTGGTGCTTCGATTGCCAGATCCATCGGTGCCACAGATGACCAAATTTACACTGAGAGCCAATGGTCAGGGACGAAATGGTAAAATGTCTGTGTCACTATTCTAGCATTGGGGGCAAATGGAGAAAAGGTGCGGGTCGTACTCGCACAGGTTCGCTGATGTCGCCAGACGCTGCGTTCTGTATGACGTCACAGGGACGAAACGCACGAGGTGCATTGGGCCCAAAGCCTCTTGGAACCGCGGCAAAGCTCTATTCACGCCGGACGCGTGCGATGCATCTCTACACAAGTCAAAGGACGCCTCTCCAGTGTGGTTTGCTTTCCTGCTGCAGGGCATTCCATTCAAGAACCAAGGACAACTCCAAGTTCTTTCAAATCGGATTCTTCCGTCATCAGAAAGAACTGCGTCAGAAAGTTACATGTGCCTGCTCTTCAGGTGGACCCACAGGGGAGCAAATCTATGCTCGACCACCTGACCTCGTCAAAACAACCACACACACACACACTCACACCACACACACACACACACACACACACACACACACACACACACACACACAATTAAGTTTCTTGCTGTCACATTGTCACGTGCAACTTTCTTCAAATTTCAAATTTGTGAGATGACCCCTCCATAGATCAGACACCTTCAAAGATGTGTGAGGCCCCATCCATGGATCAGACACCTGTTCACCACCACACCCAAACCTGGGTCCGTCAAGGACCTGCAGGACCGCGCACGCGCACACGCACACGCACACGCACACACACACACACGCACGTTCCTACTGCTGACCTCACCCGGGTCCGTTCAGCGGATCACGCACCCAATCACGAGGTCGAGCGAGGCCAACCCGAATGACATCCTTTATGCATGCGCCTTATTCCCGCGCGTCCCGTGCGGCCCGCCATGTGAAGCGCGTTTTAGGGCAGCCCCGGCGCGCATAAATGCATTCAGTTTCAATATGCGGGGCCTAATGGCAGGTTTAGCTGTCCCCTACTGCTGTCATAAGCATTTTGACATTGTTGAGGTCCTCTAGAAGCCTGCGTTTACGACCATTGCACTGAACGATGCACGCGCGCGTGTGTGTCTCGTGTAGGAACAGGTGATCCAGGGGGCCGGACCCCCTGATACTCACAACAGAAACAGCTTGTGCGTCCTTTTTAGCGCTGAAAGGCCAAATCGTTTTTTTTTCCAAGGTCGGAATTGTGTCGCCTTGGGTAGTAGGGGTCGGTACCTCTGACAAGAGACCGAATCCGCCTCTGGGGTTGTGGGGTGCGCACACAGGATTCTGAATGAGCGCGCGCGAGTGTGTGTGTGTGTGTGTGTGTGTGTGTGTGTGCGTTTATGCGTTCGTGTGTACGTGCTTGTGCGCACGAGTGTATCTTGGCAGCCTACGCACATTTGCAGATGGACCAACTCACCAAGCCTGCAACTGCAGAAGATCACTGCGCGCCGTGCACGCCACAGAACACCACCAACAGTCACCAGACAACCGCGCATGCGCGCTTTTCAATCCAAAACGCCGCAGACTATTGAAGATCTATTTCCGCGGCATCAGCGCAAACAGGATGAATGGTCAATTCCTCATCAGACTTGTTCTATAAATCCACTTTTATTGTCAATTTGTCAGCGAGGAATATGGGTTAATACTACTCCACATTTTTGTCCATTGCGGGCGCGTTTTTCCCCGGAGACCCCCTCGCGTTATGAAGACCATAAAATACTTATTTATTTGAGAAGCACAATGGACAGGCCTTGTCCTGACGGATGAATATGAATATGACGAAAGTAGTTCCTATTCATCAGGGGTAGGTTTCTCCCGCGCAAGGGCTTTTCTTCAATGAGAGAGAGGCGCAAAGTTCGGAGTCCGGTGAAATCAGGAGGAAAATGAGGGATTGAGATCTGAGGGAGACCATCGTTATGCTGAGGTGCTACAGTTATGCGAAGGAAGCAGTGCGTTGCATCAGTTTTGACGCTGAAGGCCTGTTTCACACGGGAAGACTCAAGCGTCGCGTCTCTCCACAAATGAACGGGCGCCTCATCACAAATGTGAAACAGACGTCAAGTTTTAGAGGAGCACGGCCACACGTGGAGGCCTGCCGTCTCAGAGGTGGACCGCTGCAAGCGTGACCGTCATGCGACGGTCCAGCTGCTTCTGGGCCCGTTGCAATGCCATTCAGAACTGTCGCTGTCCCGGTGTCCCTGTTTCCTGTCTCAGAACTCTCAGCCTGGAGAGGTGCGGAGGACCGACGGCCGACGACAGCAAATTGACCTGGTAACAGCCAGCTGACCGCAGCAACACCCAGCTCGTCATGGCAACAACTCTGGCAACCTGGAATCAGCTGACCGTGGCAACACCCAACGGCATGACCATGGCAACTTGTGGACCATGGCAATAAACATGGAGTCAGACCACGTAAATAACTGCAGTTTGAAGAGCCTGAATGGAGCATGACGCAGTCTCTCCGACCCGGATCCAGGATTTGATCTGAGCCGCGACCCACCCACCTCAAGCTGGAAAGACCCGTTCTACCTCGTAACTTCCAATACTTCAGCCTACCAAAGGGAATTTCTTGCATCCCTTTCTTGATCTGCTTGTGCGAATAGTGAGGCAGGAAAATTCCTTTGTTCTAACGTCCCTTGCGTCCAACCTCCCCCCCCTGCACCCGCCTCTGGTCAATGCAGGCTGACTAAACGGCGACCCCCGGTCCGGCCAGTTCTGCTGCGGCGTGTATGATCCCTGATAAAGGCCGGCAACCATCTCCATATTTATGAAGTGGGGAACGGCGCGTTTATATCTCGATGGTTGGCTGTTATTGGATGGGTATTTGTAAGTCGTCAATATTCGCTGACCCACGCAGACTGGGTTCGCAAAGTGGATGCGTCATGCGCTGCGTCTCAGGATGAGGCTGACCACGTTACGGCGTCGCTCACACTGCGGCGTCGTGCATAGCGTCCGTGTACAAATCAACGGGCAACGAGTCTCTTTTGGTCAAATGCCAGGCACTGCGTCACAAACGATCACCCCAAGCTCACCACTTGGATAGGTTTACCTTGGCATCAAAATCCTTAGTGCAGCACCCCAATTGCCATAACAGTAGTACAGATTACCAAAGTTTTGCAATGAGAGCCAATGACAAGTGACCAAAGGGTGTCTGTGTCGCTGGTCTGGCAATTGGGGCAATTCGGAAAAGGAGCGGACGTGTTTGCTGAACCTCCGTACTGACTTACAGGGACGCAATGCATGACGCATCCATTGAAACACCGAACCCCAGGCTGCTGCAGCTGGTGTCACCAGTACACGTTATACTGCAGACGAGGCTCAGCAGGCTGAGGTCCACAACGCTGTGGTCACACAATCCGCGGGATTTCAGGGCGTTTTTGGTCATTCAGAGGGCGAAATTACATCTGTTGGCAATTAATACCGTGACTCAGGCATGGCGGCGTGGTCCACGCCAATGGGTGTCGCTTCCCCGTCCAAGTCAATGGATGAAAGTCACGAAGCGCGCATTGAACGTGGGTCGAGACGCGACGCATGACGCATCAGACGCACCCTGCGCGCGCAGTTGGTTTCATGGTGAGCAACTTTTTGAACCCGGCCCCCACCATCTCGGTGGATCAGATCACAAGCCTTTTCCCGCAATGTCCTTCCTTCCGCAGGTGACTCAGTCCAGCGCACGGACATCGCCCATTGCGATCCCGGGGGCGGATCCAGGGGTCCCAGGAACCCGCCTCTACCGTCACGCGCCCAAACTAAGGGCGCGGGCTGAGTAAATCGCTTCAGCACCAAAACGATGGTCTTGAAATGATATGGTCTGTACAGAACAGTTGAAATGTACAAATGCAAACAAATCATTTTGACTCGTTAATGATGGTCATGATGGTCAAAGAATGATCTGGTCTGTGCAGAACGAAAGAAATGTCCATGTACCAACACAAATGGCTCTTTTTTGCAAGATAAATGATTCCTGAAAATGATGAGCCTTTTATAATTTGATTTGTTCGAGCCCCAAACCTCCAGAGTTTGACGTGTTGCAATCGCTACGATACCGCACCGCCCCGCACCTCCAAGAGAAAAACAGGCTGGGGAACTGGACCCCTCCGTGCGGGAGATATTCACAAACTTGGTCTCGCCTATCCCAGGGCTCTGAGTTCCTCACCCCGGAGGCCGTAGCTCCCCATCCCAGGGGGCCGGAGCACCACACCCCGGGGGCCACACCTCACCCCCGGGGACCGCAGCTCCCTCTCCCCCAGGACCGGAGCTCCCCACCCCGCGGGGACCGGAGCTCAGGCCGGAGCTACCTTGACCCCGGATCCAACTCTGCGCGGCTCTACTTCCGCACACACAGACGAAACGATCCCCGGAGGTCGTCAAGGTTAAACGTAAAATGGAAGAAATGCCGACCTTATTGCTTTCCTTGATGGGGCGAGAGCGAATTAAGTGAAGGCCTCGGAAGCATAAAGCGCTGATTTTGCACATGTCCCCTGCAATTAGCGGCACATAACCCGCGCACGGATTGCATGCTGCCGGAGCCCGCGCGGACATAATCACTCCACTCCACATGCAAAGTAATCAGAGGAGCGACGGATCCAGGGGCGCGGGGAGGGGATGAGACCCTCATGGGGGAATGCAGGGTTGAGACGAGGGGCAGGACCACCGGGGCCCCACCACCCCAGACCCGAAAGGTACGCGCAGATCAAGGGCCTGCTCTACCTGAGCGTGAGACGATTTGACAAAGAGGGGTTTTCTCTCTCTCACTCTCACACATAAACCCTCTTTTTCTCCTCCCTCCCTCCCTCCCTCCCTCCCTCCCTCCCTCTCTCTCTCTCTCTCTCTCTCTCTCTCTCTCTCTCT
>JAAUXT010070067.1_pt1 | contig 20478 bp, 36 predicted proteins | sample 7278171 | NCBI WGS metagenome assembly JAAUXT01 (sample SAMN14350112, study PRJNA611818) | marine sediment metagenome | isolation source: surface marine sediment (1.8m) | place: French Polynesia: Moorea | collected 2018-08 | reverse complement strand
TACATTCCAAAGTGTTGACAGACGCACACATGAATGCTAAGGGTTTTTAAGCCGACAGCGGCACCTAGATGGCCGGCTACCGCGACCATCAAAAACAGAACTCTCCTTTGGACAACAGATAGATCAAATTTAAATCAAAGAGGGTCCCGCTGAATCAATTCACTTTCACCTTGGGTACAGCTTGGTTACAATTTGGGGTTGGACCGTCCGGTGGAGGAGATTCAAATTCTTCCCTCCCACGTGCCAAAATTCTCACAAGGCATGCAAGGGAGAATTTCTGGGTCACTGACTTTGCTGGCTGCAAAAATATTTCCCGGAAAAATTGATTTCTGAGTCAAATTCAGTTTTTGGAGAAAAAAAAATTCAACTTTCCCACACGTGGCCCAACACAAATCAAAGTGAAGACTACGTGTTTCAAATACTTTGTAGCAGCCATCAATTTGTTTGTCCAAAGTTGCACGACACAAGTGCTCGACAGAACCACCACGGCAGTTCGCGCGCATCACGTGACACGCCGACGGGCACCTGTTGGTTGCTACGACAACAACCAACTTTCCACAGGTCAGCCGAAAGTTTTGAAAAATGCGGTTTGCGTCGCATGTTAGCGCCAGAGAAGAAGCGTGATTTGTGGTACGTTTTCTTCAGTCTGTTGTGTACAGATTTATGTGTTCTGTTTGCTCAAAAAGTAGATCCAGGGACAACTGTTTGGATCTTTGCATGACAGCACCGGTCTGCACGACAACAATGGCTGACCATGCTCAGAATTTAGACCTGTCGAGAATTTGTCAGTTCTGGGCCGGCGAAGAATTTGATCAAGGAGACCAACCCCAACAAGAAGAAGTCGATTTCTCCCGTCAGTGGGCACCTGATGGTCGCGTGTCATAGACCGAAATATTGTTGTGGTGTGGGTGTGGGCGTCTGTGGTGGGCATTGCACAACCCGTTTGATGACGCGGCGTTCTCATCTGCACAACAGGGATCTTGACGACGGCGTCTGGTCCATCGTCAGCAGGGGGCGCGTCATCCGTACTTGCGTCGCGTTTTCAGTTGGTGTCGGCAGTGAGGTCGATTTTACTGGTCTATGGTTGTCGCCACTCCTTTCAGACGCAGCGTTTTCCTGTCGGCGTCGGCCGTGACGTCGCCAGATGTGGAGTGAGGAGGTTCCGTACGCGGCGGGCGCGGGGCGGCGCGTGCGCAGCGCGGAGGAGGAGCTGCAGCGGGAGGCGACCGAGCTCAGCAACGAGCTCGAAGAGAACGAACTCGTGCACGGCGTCACCAGGGCCGTCAGGTGCGCAGATCTGAGAGGTGTCGACAGAGTCCGAGCGTTGTGCACACGCTGCTCCCAGTAAAGAGGGATGACGTTGCTTTCCCTTCTTTCTTTCGTTCGTTCGTTCATTCTGTCTGTCTGTCTGTCTGTCTGCCTGTCTCTCTCTCTCTCTCTCTCTCTCTCTCTCTCTCCAGGGAGGGAAGGCATCGCAAGGTTTTCGTTGTCTGAGATTTTGGGGCATGTGCTCCCTCAGGACAGACCATCACCCCATCACCCTTGTGGAGCTGCTCAACGCTTGTGCGAAAAAATAATTCTTGTTTGGCTTCTGTCCGACAGAATTCCCACAAAACAAGTACCTGCGCTTGCCACGTTGTGTCGCCAGGAAGCTACGTGACTCTGGCGACACGGTTCCTGTGCACGGACTCGCTCCTGGACATCTCGTTGCTTGTCAGTTTTCCTTCGCTTTCTAACCGCTGGCGTCGTCTCTGTTGTTCTGCAGTTCTGTTCCACTCCCGAAGAGTCCGTCCTACTTCCGCCATGAGCGCGAACTCGTCATCAAGAAGTCAGTGGAGGTGAGAGACACTTGGTGGGCAGCGAGCGATGGGTGCTGTGTCGCCAAGTCCAGTACTCAATATCCGTAGGCGCCAGCGAATAAAGCACGGTGCCGGAGTGGTCTGTGAACAGAACCCTTGACGTCACACAACAATAGCTTGGGTGCACGAGGAGGAGTGACAACGCCATTTGACCTCGAGATTTACATCACAGGGGAAGGAAGAACTTTCCTCAATCTCATCTTGAAGAGTTTTGGGCAGGTACTATACAGGGAAATTGAGGCTGTGCCACAAAATTGGGCCTTTCTTGAGTTGATGCCAGCTAGGGGACGCCAACGGGACTGGGGTTCCTGGGTCTGCCCAGCACGCCGTACGCAGTGAGTGCCCACAAAGAGCTTCTGAAAATCGAAACACAAACATTGTTGTTGTATGAGATAAACTGTTGTAAAATCACCAGTTAAATCGCTCGTTGAGTGGAGCAAAATGCACTTTTGATGACTTTGTGTTGACAGTTGTCTCTGTGGAATATTTATGAGCTCCTCAAAGTCACGTTTCCTCGGCTGAAGGACCGATTGCAGTCTATGATGCGTCCTCGCTGCGAGTTCCTCTCATTCGGCTTCTGTCTCCGTGGAGACATCGAGCGCTTTGACGTTCGGGTTGGATTGATTGATTGATTGATTGATTGAGGCGTTGCTGGGTGAAGGGACCCTTGGCGGGACGCAGCCCGTGTGAAACAGACCAAGGTCGTTTTGAGTACGACTGACCGATGGCAATAGTGTGAGTGATTTGTGACCTGACTGATCCGCTCACAGATTCATTGATTGACTGATCGTTGATGTGAGAGACTTGTGATTGACTTTTCCACAAATGACGTCTGCATTGCAGACTCTACTGTCAGACAACTTGTTAATTGATTGACCGACTGCCTGCAAATACTTGATTTGACTTGTGAATTGAATGTTTGATTGATTGATTGATTGATTTACTCTCTGAACAAATGGATCGGCCGACTGACCACATGTCCGCGAAACATTGCAGCTGAGACCTGATTGACCGACAGACTCGTGCTCTGATCCATTGGTTGATTCCCTGATTGACTGATTAACGACAGGTGTACGAGGCGCGGCGGCTCGTCGTCCAGGCGACGCAGATGCAGCGCGAGCTCGACTCGGCGCAGCGCAGCGACTACACCCCGGAGGCGCTGCCCCTCCTGCTGCACCAGGTCGGGCTTCTGATCGCCCTGTCTCATGCGCACTGATATCTGCTGAAGGTCGTTCCACTGCACCCACAAGACCACGCACGAAAAGGACGCAACCCCCAGATGTGATTTGAAGTCTTCAAGTCTCGTGTGTCCACCTCTGACACAACCCAGTGTGCACCATGTCCGTGTGTCTCGCGAGTGATTCATGAATGTCCTTCTCTGCTCGTCGCAGTTTTTCTCGGACCGGATTCGGCAGCTCGTGCAGGCGAAGCACCTCCACATGCTGCGCTGGAAACGCTTCTGCCAACACTCGAGCACCATGGAGACGCTGTACCCGCACTACCAACAGCGACTCGCGTGAGTACCGGAACTCACATCGCGACAACTGTTGACACAGACTTGTGCAGGGACGCAATTCACAACAGCGTCTGAGAGATGCAAATCACAACGCCAACCGTACAAAGAGGCCCTTTCTTGGCGCGTCCATTTGGTTGATTTTGCGGGCGGCGCGAGGAAGACACACACTCGCACTCTCTCTCTCTCTCACACACACACACACACACACACACACACACACACACACACACACGCCTGGGTCGTTTCAGGCGCATCATGTCGGAGTACGGTGACGCCGTGGCGCGGGCGGCGCGGCTGGCGGCGGCGCGCGAGGCGTACGTGACCCGCGCCCCGGCGGCGCTGCACGCCGTCACGCTCGACGACGCCCTCATCTATCTGCGCGCCCTCGTGTGTCAGCTGCACGCCACCGCCAAGGTCAACCAGTTCCTGAAGGTGAGGTCAGAAGTGTCACTCGGAACGAGTTCAGGTTACACAAGCACGCACACTTCACGTGTGTTGACCTGAAGTTGAAGCATGTTGCTCGGAAGGCACGGCGAGATGAAGATGCAATACGTCCTGTGCGAGTTGGGCCAGTTTCTATGCATGGACGTGTGATACACATGTTAAAGGGGTATGCCCGGCTAAAAACCTGGGAATTTTGCACGTGCTGTTTCTTCGGTGATTCCAGGTTCTACAGTGGCTGCCGATCACGCACAAGGCCGACGTGACGCCGAAGAGACGGGACGACCCCGAGGTGAGTCCGCCTTGTCCGCGCGGAGCAACCTGAATCTCGCCGCCCACATCCAGCGCCCAAAGGGAACACTCACAAAACAAGGGCGCGGTCCACTCGTGATGCAGTATAGTAGTGAAACAGGTCCGCAAACTGGTCTACCCTTTTCAAAAAAATGCCTGGAAAAGGGAAAAATATGTGTTCTTGTTTTGTGTCACGGGATTCTCGTGCTCCCAGTGTGCAGATGTGAAGGGAATGAGAAGCCACAATTCCTTTCCGACATCGCAGGAGGAGACGGGGAAAGGGAAGCCGCGCTACTTCGGCGGGTCGTTCCTCTCTCAGCGGGCAGGAGCGGGCGGCGACGGTGCAGGTCCCGGGCGCGGCGACGCGGCCTCCCGCGGCGGGGCGGGCGCCTCTCCCGGCGGGTTAGGCCCGACGAGCGGCGGGGAGGAGACCGCATCGCCCCACCCACCGCCCATCCACCCCGCCCTGCTGACGTCGCACCCGAACCCACCTTCCGCCGCCGCCGACAGCGCCGGCATCGTGTCCGCCGCTGCAGGTCAGAGCGCGACGCCGTTTTGCTTTAGGGGCGGGGTACGAACCTCGCACTGGGCCAGCGACGCCCACGGGCGGCGCCATTGTATCCACCTTTCGCAATCACGATGGAGGCGCCACGTGTTGTGCTCTGATTCAAAGTTTCGAAGACTGAACGGAACACGATGACAGTGATCCCCCCACTGGGCGCAAGTTCCACTTTGAACACGTCACCAGGCCATTTGGAGAAAACTGCAGCGCAACATTTTGCAGTTCTAAGGATTGTGGGAGGTCAGGGGGTCGACCCTGCACAGTCACGTGCTGTGCCCGTCACAGAACAATTTTACACACCAGGGGGAGGGCTGGCGTCGGACGAGCGGACGCTGGGGCTGCCGCTGCACGTGAGCGATACGGACGAGCTGCGCGCGCAACTCGCCTTCCTCACACATGCGTACAACATCCCCGTCGTGAGTAGCGCTGAGTCCCTTGTTGCCAGATGTCGTTCTTACACTTGAGTGCGGTTCCAGAAGTCTGAACAAACGGTAGAACACCTTCAAGTTTCGAAAAAATATTGGGCAACGGTTGCGCCAACGTTGAACGCAGCATCGTCTGCTTCAGGACGTGACGCGGATGGTGACGTCAGCGGATGAGATGGAGCTGTACGCCGAGACGTGCAAAACGTTCCGCAGCGTCTTCAGTCGTCAGGAAACGATGAAGACATTCAAAACGTACGATAGGGTCGAGGTGCGTGAGCTGCGTAGTGCGGCAGTTTGCTTCTGCATGAGGCCGGTCAGCGGGGCATGCAGTTTGGTACACTGTACTTCAGTTCTAGTGCCATGCAACTGACGAACGCTTTCCCTTTTCTTCAGACGGGGCAGGAAGGCTGGGGAGCGGACACGAGTGCGCACGCGCTGTGCGCAAAAGCCACGTGGCTGGACCACGTGACGCTGGAGACGGAGCGAGATCTCGAGCAGGAGCGGGAACTGGTGCGCCTGCGCACGGAGAACCACGTGGACGAGTTGCTGCGCGCGCAGGCGGCGTTCCTCCAGGTCAAAGACGCCGAGGTCAGGGTGCAGTGGGCGTCTAACTTTGCGTTGGCGTTGAGTGGACAGGGAAAGAGAGGAAGAGAGGAAGCAAATATTCTGGTTTCTGGCCTGATGTTTTCTCGGTTTTGAGGCCGAGTTTCGGAGCCTGGCGTTTCACCACCTGGTACACACTGGTTGTAAACAATGCACCTGTTGTGGTGTGTGTGTGTGTGTGTGTGTGTGTGTGTGTGTGTGTGGCTCGAAGCACTGTGTCACTTGAGCAACACTGGTGCCGCACATCAAACGGAGCACGGACCGTACTGTTGTACTGTTGTAGAGAGTTCAGGAGGCGTTGCGGGAACACGCCGCGTGGGTGCGCCACCCGCCCGGAAGAGGCGTCACGGCGGCGGCGTCGCGCACAACATCTTCATCACGCCGGCGTCGGGACGCCAGCGATGCCTGGCGCCGGATCTACACCAACCCCGACCTGTACAGGTGACGCGACACACCTGTGAACCTCGCGTACTCCCAAAATTTCTTTGAGAACAGATTGATCACATTTCCGGTGACGGCTGACTGTCAATCCGTAACCCCCCGACACACACACACGCACACACACACACACACACACACACACACACACACACACACACACACAGCATTCATGTGTGGTACGTGTCCGCTCATCCTTGCACAAATCAACCACAACATGGTTCACACCGCACCGTGCGCTGACGTTAGTTCTCTGTGTTGCCAGGGACGACGGAGGCACGAAGAGCGCCAGCGTGCGGCGGCGCGGCCACGCCTACAGCTACACGGACGCCGTTCAGCTGCTCGGTGAGTCTCGGCGTGAGCCGGCGGGGCAGATACGCACCGTTCAGCAGCACAGACACTGTACAGCTGCTCGGTGAGGCAAACATCCTGCGGTGCCTGCGTCTCGAAGCTTTCCTTTCTTCTTTCCATGAGCGCTGCGTCGCTCGGGTCCCGTTTGTTTTGTGGAAGCACTCAGGAAGTGTTCAAACAGCTGCGCTGTTCCTGTCGGATCAAGCACAGGGGACAGGTCAAAGGGGACCTCACAAACCTCCAACTCCTCCCCTCATAACGTATTCTCTCACTACTTTATTTTGTACCTCGGGTACTGGACCTTTTCCGGCGCCACAGCCCTGGTCTGTCCCTCACAGGTCTGGAGGAGGAGAGCTCGGACAGAGGCGACCCTGGGAGTCTGCAGGGGGCGCTGCTGTCCTTCCTGCAGCTGCGTCACATCCGCATCCGGGACCTGCAGAGAACCGTGAGTTCCGCGTGCGCGCGCGCATGTGTGTGTATGTGTGTGTGTGCGCGCGCGTTTGATTCGACCACCAACTTGGCTGTATCTATTTTGACGCAGCCACCAAGCAGTTTCAAAATCAGTAATTTTGAATTCACCTGCAGTGTGAGGTTTACCTTGACCGTATACATCTACACCCACTGCCGTACAACCCGACCCAGCCGACCGGCCTTGTGTATCTTCCCGCAGTGCCTGAGCGTGCTCAACTACTTCCGCTCCATAGAGAGGACGCTCACCATCAACGACGGGGGACTGTCGCTGGGGGGAGGTGCCGCGACCAGTGCCAGGTGTGTGTGTGTTTGTGTGTGTGTGTGTGTGTGTGTGTGTGTGTGTGTGTGTGTGTGTGTGTGTGTGTGTGTGATTGGAGACTAACTGCTGCACGATATGGTGCGTGAAAGAGCAGTGACTTTTTTCCCTGTCGGGTTTGTCTCTGCAGAATCTGTTTTGGCAAAAACCAAAGCAACGATGACGTGCTTCGTCGCTGCGGAGGCTGACTCAGCAGTTTGTTGTTGTTTCAGCGGGCAGAACCACCGGAAGCACGTGGGCGATGGCGGGCTGGGCGGGGGCGGCGGCATCGGGTCGCACCAATACCTCCACAACACGCCCAAGGACTTCAAGTCGGTGACGTTTTTTCCACAAGTGACACGCGTTCCTCCGATTTTCAACCAGTGCCAAACACTTCAGAATGGTCATGCCAGCGCTTGTGCTGTCCACGCCATGGAGAGGTTGCTCTTCTGTGCCCATCTCGCTGGGTGTCGATTCCGAGATGCCTCACGTGATATCCGCGTCACAGGGTGGCGCGGAGAAGGGAGTTATTCACATGCTGCGTTGGGGCTCGCAACACAGAATGCTTGACAGCAAGTGGCCGTCAAAAACAAAGAACCACAGGTTGTCCGGATTTTAGAGGTATTCCTGTGGCAGAGTATTCTCACTGCGAGGTGCCCGGATACCGGAGGTGGTTGTGTGTGTGGCAGGGTGGAGGAGTCGGAGTTCATGGAGTTCAGCGAGGTGGAGAACCACGACGACTTCTACAGCGTGGACGAGGGGCGCGTGCACGTGCGGGACCAGCGCGGGTTCTACATCGTCTACGACTGCGCCATGGAGGACATGAAGTGAGTCAGTGTGCGTGTGTGTGTATGTGTGTGAGGGAGAGCAAGAGAGAGAGGAGGGAGGAATGACACCACATGTGCGTGTTGTGTGTGGTGAGAGAGAGACAGAGACAGACCCAGACAGACAGAGTGTGTGCGTGTCTGCGTGCAGAACCACTGCGGACTCTATATGGTCTCTTCTGCGCCAAGGACAATGACCCGCACTGCAGACTGGCAGTGAAGTACTGTTCCTGTTCCGTCTGCAGGGAACTGGAGTCCGACCTGCTGCTCATCGCAACCCACTTTATACAGAAGGACAAGAAGCTGAGGGCGGCGAACAGGACACCAGGGCAGGCGGGAGCCAGGGTGAGTAGGCACCAGGAACCTGGGTGAGCAGGAAGGGGATGCCGTGGCACAGGTCCGTGAGAACCGTGCAGGCCGAGGTTGTATTGAGGCGTACAGGTGGAAACCAACAGTACTCGCGCGCAACTCGACTGTTCGCGTGCACAATGCTTCGACTGGGATCACCCAGGATTCCCCTCTCTGAGCAAGTCAACGGACGCTTCGTCCGCAACGCAGTTCCCACGAGCTTTTCTCCTGAAGAGACCAACGCGTGACACGTCCGGTGGGTCTGCAGTTCACGACGCCGGCTGTATTGACCGTGCTGCAGGGCAGCGCGGCGGACGCGGCGGGCGACGTCGACGTGCCTGGCTACGCTCACGTGGACGTGGACCGGTTTGCTGTGCTGCTCGACCTGTGGAGCCACCACGCCGCCTTCCTCCAGTCCAAGCGAGAGGTGCGGCTAGGGGGCGCCTTGCGCTGGATTTGTGGCGTGCGTCGGCGCGTGTACAACAACACAAAGCACGTTGAGGCGCAGGGAGCGGTCGTCCATTGACGAAAAGTCAGATCCCCCGCCTCCTCGCGCAGGTGCAAAACCACTCGGCACAGCACGTGTGTACACCGAGGTGTTCTTGTATCGCAGCTTCTGGACTGCTACATGGAGGCGTATAGCCACGTGTTCGACAGAGACGAGAAGCGCGCGCTCGCTCACGTCATGACGCAGCTGCTGCGCAGGCGCGCCATGCTCGACTTCTCCGCCCATGCGCACTACTTCGTGACCTGCTACCGCCTCGAGTGCGCGCTGCTGCGACAACAGGCAGAGCTGATCAAGGCCGTGCTGGACGACCACGTGAGAAATTTGTTTGTGTGCGTGTGTGTGTGTGTGTGTGTGTGTATTTTAATGAACAGGGAGGTCAAAACACAACCTTTGAAACTGAAAACGGAAACCTGAATGTAAAGCAAAAACAAACTGGGGGTGCATTGCAATTTGGTTATTTTGGAAGTGTTTCTACATTTCAAAAGTAGATATCTATCGAACAAAATTGACAAAAAACCAGGGTTTCCAGTTTTGAAATTTTCTGTGCAAGGGGTCCTTTGTTGATGTTGATGTCAAATTTTTCTCTCCACAACGTCGTTGTTGTCACGCGGCTCGCAGTGATCGGATTCCCTCCTGTGTGTGGTTGTCGTGGTTACCTGTGACCGGGTCTCCCCACCACAGATCGAGGAGCAGCGGGAATACGTGCAGCGGGTGTGTCGGGAGGATTCCCAGGACCTCGGGCTGCCCTGGAAGATCGTACCCAAGCAGCCCATCTCCGTTAACCTCAGCAGGTACGTCCGACCAAACTCCCGAGGAGGGTGGAAAAGCTCTTCGGATTGAAATTGTGCGTTACGTCATGTCAACAAAATTCCTAATGCGTGGACCCGGGAAACAGAGAGTGCAACGTTTGTGTTTCAGACCTGCGCTGCGGAACGTGTTTCTGCTCGAGTTCCACCCGACGCTGTCGCTGGCGGCGCAGCTCCATTCCGCCATACAGCACATGACGCAGGTGCGCGTGTGTGTATGTGTGTGTGCGTGTTACGCGTGTGTGCTAGTCGGTTTGTGCCTGTGTGTGCGCGTGTGTGCTTTTGGGTACAAGTGCATGCCAGCAAGTTCCGTGGAACACAGTCGCTGGCGGTGCGAGACTATCCTTGCAGTAGCCTGTTCTAAACATCACCACTTGCGTGTCCTTCGCCTTCCTTGGTTCTTCGAATCTCAACACATGGCGTTTCGCGTGCAATGTTGTTTTTTTTCAATGGCGTCTCTGTTGCAGGAGTTGACGCGTGCGCAGAGCCCGGTGGCGTCGGTGACGGCACAGCTGACGCTGGAGCGTGACGCCGTCGAGACGGCGCTGCGCTGCTGGCGCGAGATGGAGTCACCGGGAGCGAGCTACACGGCGCAAGTGCAGAAGGACGTGAGTACACGTCCCGCCGTGCGCTGCTGCAGTCCAACCGACGACAGCAACGTCTATTGACTCGACGCATGACGCATTCCGTTTGTAACAGGCCTGAACTTGTGAGCTGTCCGATTCGGGCGCTGTGTCCGCTAAACTGGCAGCGCCTTGTGTTCAACCGAGGGCATCTGAAACACCGCCATGCACGCAGTTGTTTCGAACACACAACACACTGACCCTGATGTTTTGCAGTTGTTTTCCGACGTGTTCGTGGACGACCCCCTGTTCGTGTGTGAAGTCGCGCAGACGCTACTGACAGCACAGCCGGGCGGCGGCGACGTCAGGGGGCGTGGCTCGGTGACGTCACACAAGCAGAAGCAGCTGCACATGCTCCTGGGAGTGGGGCGCGTCATGGACGCTGTGACGCTGCGTCACCGACTCGTGGAGGCTGCGTGGGAGACAGAAATCCTTTCCAAGGTGTGCCCATCTTCACTCAGATACACACTTTCTATCTCAGGCAAACGAGATGACCAGGAGGTCACGTGTCGCTCAAGCCACAGATGAAGAAATCCATAACACAGCCATAGAGCTGTAAAACAAAATGGCAGCCCTATATCCATATAATCTGATATCTGTAGTAAAGCTGTAGAGCTACAGAACAAAATGGCAGCCCACAGGTATAATGGTTGCCCCCACATAAGAAAACTAAAATGGCTACTCTCAAGAGCCCAAATGAGATGTTGCCTCCTCAGCTGCCAGCATACAAATGATACTTATACTGTTTCCCAAGCCTGTTGAAGCCTTTCAGCCAATTAAAATACATTATGTGATCTGAACCTAGCATAAACACTCACAGGGGGTGTCACTCAGCATCACACGTCACAGACAGACACGTACTGACAATACTAGTCACGCTTGCGCGACTAAAAATGCACATCAATGCTTCAGACGTACACAATTTCCTTTCAGGCGTACCGCCGCCTGGCTGTTTCCGCCGGATTCAGCGAGTGTCATCTCTTCCTGCGCTACGTGCAGTTCGAGTTCGCGGCACCAAAGCCGGACGCGGGCCGGCCGCCGCCGGTCTTTATCACGGCGCTGCTGGATGATGCATCCGGCGTCGACAAGTAAGTCGCCGTGCACGTGTGCAGACGGAGGAGAGATGCGTGGGGCACCAAGGAATGAAATTTTCGGTAGATGTGGTCCGCCGCACCCGTGCACGAATACACAGAAGTGGGCCTCACTTCGGACCAGTGCGTGGCCGTTTCTCTTCTCTGATGTTGCTACATACGCTGCTACGACCCGTTGCTATGCTGCAGGTACACGCCGTCGCACCTGTACCTCGGGGTGCAGGAGCTGGACGAGAGTCACGTGGGCCGCTTCAGCTTTCGTAGCCGCGACGGACTCCTCCAGGTGCACACGCACACATCACACACACCACACCACACACACACACACACACACCAGCCTCGACCGACTGTCCCAGGTGTACGCGCGCACTCTGCACGTGCACACACACACGCGCACATCTGGGCGTGCGACAACTGGATGTGTCCCGGTGCGTGCAGCGAGATGAAAACCCCTTGCAGAACTGGACCCTGTCGAATTCAGTTCTGGGTCCACTGGAGTGATGTGTTGGTGTTGTGTGCAGTTTCCAGGTGCCTTCGCCCCCCTGTATGGTGATTTCTGATTCCGAACTCTTGTGTCTTTCTCTTTTGTGAACAACACTCCAACGCGGGTCTCTCCAGATCCTGAAGGCGTCGGGGCTGGACAATCTGAAGCTGGTGGTCACGTGTCAGCTGGTGCAGCGGAACCTGCTGACGGCCGCCGTGCAGCAGTTGGACGGCTGCTCCGACCTGAGGACGCCCGCGCCGCCCAGAGCGTGAGTCGAGCTCCGCGGGTCTCGAGGCTTCTTGTCTTGGACGCGTGCTCTTGAACTCCATCATGCGTGCTTGCAATAGACACTGCAAGAACCAAGCGTGCTGCACAATGACGGTTGCCTGACGCGTGCAGTGAGTGAATGGTGTTTGCGTGATCAAATGTCTGTGACATTGAACAAAGTTGACCATGTTTCTCGCAGAGCACGTCCGGGGACGCCGACCGAGACGCGCAGTGAGCGCAGCGGCACCACGACGGCGTCGGTCGGGACCGGAAGCGTGGGCGGCGCGGGCGGGGCGTCGCCGGGCGGGGCCAGGCACGCCCACCGCACACCCAGACACACCCACCCACCGGAAGCGTTCGTCTCGCTGCAGTGCGAGAAAGTGGGTACAGACCAGCGTGTGGGAACATAAGTGTGGTGCTTGCGTTGTGGTGTGTGTGTGTGTGTGTGTGTGTGTGTGTATGTGTGTGTGTGTTGTGCATGTATGTGTACGTGTGTGTTGACGTCCACTGTGTTGTGGACTCCGGCGGAAGGCGGCCCGTGGTCAGGACGAAATATCTTCGAAGTCACGTGGGAGCGTGCGTGTGACGATTCTGCATCGATGCCCACTGACATATCACACAAGTTTGTTTGTTGCACAAGTTTGCAGACACGCACACACCGAAGCAGAGTGAGATTGTTTCAGGCTCCGATCCGGGATCTGATGCTGAACGATTTCATCCGGAAGAAAAGCGTCATGGGAACGGCGCTGCAGAACCCGGCCGAGATGGACAAGGCCAAGCGGTGCGCGCACACACACGTATACACACACGCACACTCGCTAGATCTGTCGCATGCATGCTCAGTCACACACACTTGCAGACCACTCACGTGCTTGCAAACACACTTTCAAACACGTTTTTACCGGTACACACTTGTACATTCTCGCTCACGGGAGTATCGCTGCCAAGCTCGGCCGAGAGGGACAAGGACAAGCGGTGTGGGCACGCAGGGACACCCACGAACACAGATCTATGTGCACTCGCCTTCTTCAAACTCAAACTCGCGCGTTCGCAACACTTCCTTTGGCACTGCACGGGCATCAACAGCGAACAACAGTGTTCTCTTCCGTTGCTAGGAAGCTGATCGGAGAGTTCTGCGCGCGTCTCCAGGCGCGCGTTGCGCAGTACTCGCTGCGCAGTCAGCTGATCGGCGTCTACAACAGCGTCCTCCGGCTGCTCGACCAGTTCCCCGCCGTCAGGTGAGGCTCCGGAGGCGAGGAGGCCGGGACCGGCCCAAGAGTTGGTCAAGTACCTCCCCAGGGGTCCGAACTCAGAAAAATGCGACGAGTGTCTTGAGCGCCTTTGTGTGTCGTACCTGCGTAGAAGTCCCTGCCTGAAACAGGCGTCAGAAGTGTCCAGCGTTGTGCACATGTCCGTGCTCATGCCCACGACTGGGTGTTCTGAAGGGTTGCGCCTGTTGATCTGTGTGCGGACGAACATGTGGCGTATCCATCGTGCGAGTGGACTGAGGGTCAGGGTGGACAGGTGTGTTTGTACACGTGTGTGTGTGAGTTTGTTGGCGTTGGTTGTTACAGAGACGCGTACTTCTCGCTGGGCGAACCCGGGGAGCAGAAGACGGACGACGACACACTCAAGGGACTGCAGACCGACCCCAGGTAGGGGGCGCTTTGTTCGAGGGGGGAATCTGGGCACTACGTGCGACGTTCGCTGCGCAGTGATCCATTTCTGACCAATTCCTTTGGTTGGACGCGTTCTTTCTTTCTCCTTCGGAGCTCTTTGGTTGGATGCGTGATTTCTTCCCTGGCTGGAGCTCTGTGGTTGGTCGGTGTTGCAGGGAGCTGCGGCGGCGCCCGCGGCGCGTGCTGACCCCTGACGGCAAGTTCGTGCTCAACCTGTGGTTCGTGCCGCACGCGACCGAACTGCTCGTCGCCTACAGACAGCTGAGCGACGAAGACGCCGCCTCCGCACTCACACGCCATCTGCTGGTGAGCCTTGACACTATCCGACAGAAACGCCCACAATTAAAAGCTTCGGGGTGTATCTGCAGGAGAAATGTCTGCTGCTTAAAGACGAATGGTGTGAAATGCCCCAGATATTTTTGGCATGGCCAAAGACCACACGCAAGTTGTTGCAAGGGCTGTGAGCGCCTGCGCGAAAACTGCTTTGCTTCACTCGAGTCTCTGTTCCTTCAGATCGTCTCTGCGCTGCACGACATCCTGCAGATGCTGTGTGCGCACGCGCGCCTCGGGTCGGCGCATGCCCGCCTCGGCTCCCGCAAACTCGAGTTCGTGTCGGCCGACTGGGGCGGCAGCGAAGGCGTCGGTGTGTGTGTGTGTGTGTGTGTGTGTGTGTGTGTGTGTGTGTGTGTGCGCGAACGTACGTACGTACGTACGTATGTGTGTGTGTTGCGCAATTCTTCTAAAGCTTGCATCCTGACAGAATTCACTTAACTTTGGCTCATTGGACGCACGTGCTCTTTGTGACCTGGACGCCGGTTGTTGTACTGCGCAGGCGCGGAGCTGCGCGAGGTGCAGACGCAGCTGGACGCGCTCGAGACGAGGATCGACCCGGAGCTCGTGACGCAGCTGCTGACGCTGCGTCGTGACGTCATGTTCCTCGAGTTCGACGTCGCTGTGCGTCACGCTCTGCGAGAGACGTTCCTCGCGACCGGAAATGTGGCCGCGCACAAGGTGACGTCACTGGTCTCAGCTTCCCGTTTTGGGGCTTTGAGCAACCAAGCGGCACAGCGCAGGATTGAACCATTTTAGCGATGTTTTTTTGTGCCTGTCTGTGGCAACAAGTCACTGTGATGGTGAGGAGGAAACAACAATGACCATGCAAAGGGGACTGGCCAAACGAGGTGTATTTTGTACATCACCAGTCGCCCAGTTGCAGCACTCTGACGGAGGAGCGGACGGATCCACTGTAGTTCTGCGTGTTCACTGCAGGCGGTGACTGAATGCGCTCTTCCGGCGATGTTGCGCATCAGCAACGCGCAGGTTCCGGGCGTCGGCGCCGCTGCCTTCCTCAACGTGCCGGAACCACTCGAGGCGCGACAACCCGAGGCGCAGGTCAGTTCAGCAAAGCCAGCGGGGAGGTTCGTTGGTAAGTTTGGGACGGCGTTCGCACTGAAGACGCCAAGCGTTGTGTGCGTTGTGCGCTTCTTTGCTGTGCGACTCGCTACAGGTGTGATGCGTTTGGCGTGCTCTCAAAGTCAACGCCTGACGCATCCTGCAGCCCCGCCTTCTCTCTGGACAGGTGCTGTACCCGTGGCGCTCGTTCTTGAACGAGCACGGACCCCACCCGGGGGCGCTGCAGCCGCAGGGAGACGACATCCAGCGCTGCATGCAGCTCTGCCTGGCTGGGCTTTCACACGTCGACAGGTCAGCGACGCCGCTGCGGCTCAATTCTCATGGGAATTGCCTTGTTCAACATGGGAACCTGACCTCATCTTGTGACACCGACAAATGACACGTGATACTCTTGTGAACACGTGACGCTGACACGTGCCGTGTTTCAGACACGTGGCGAACGGGGAGCTGCTGAGCGTGTCGCTGCTGCTCGAGGACGTGCTGCACGCCGGCGTCACGGAACGGTCCGTCAAGAAGGCGCTGCGGGACGCCGACGAGAGCGAGGACGCCGACACAGACGGTAGGGGGCGGTAGCGATGCGCAAGGAAAAACTACGGGAACAATGCAACGTGTACTCACTGTTTCGTGTCACAAGATCGAGCATTTCTCAAATCTGTCAAGTGGTTGCTTCACGCCTTCTCTGGAATGCAACTTGCACCGACACAGCTTCCTGTTTTCTTTGTGACGAGTGAGTGAGACAGATCACCAAGTGAATCAAATTCAAAGTTGTCCCAAAGAAACGACACGTAACTGCCTGCAGTGCGGGTCTCGTTACAGGGGACGCGACGCGGCCGTCGAGTCGTCTCAGCGCGGCGAGTCGCAGCAGCTTCTCCCGCCCCGCGTCCGCGCTGAGCCTGCTGCCCGCGAGACGCACGGGCTCGAGCAGAAAAAGTACGCACACACACACACACACACACAACACACACAACACGAACATGCACATACACACTCACACACACACGCACACACACTGATTTGCAGACAGCCGATCAAGGCGCACTATGAGTTGCGGGTCTTCACCATGCACACACACCCACACACACACTCACACGCACACACATACTCTCTCTCTCTCTCTCTCTCTCTCTCTCTCTCTCTCTCTCTCTCTCACACACACACACACACACACACACACATTTCAACCGATGACCTGCAGGCAGCACGTCGCGGAAGCCGGCGCTGTCACGGCGGGAGAGCCCGGTCGAGGCGTACCGCCTGCTGCGCGTCTTCCTGCTGCTGACGGCGCGCCTCGAGAAGAGCAAGACGCAGTGGGCGCGGCTCAAGCTGGGCGCGCAGCGCGTCGACTCGCACACGCTCTACAAGAACTTCTGGTATGGCTTCTTTGGGTTTAGGTCTCTTCATCCGGAACAATGTGGGCTTCACGTCTGGCTGTAGTAGTTTCAGACTTTCAAATGGTTTACGTGTGCACGTGGGTGCTGGCAACCTTTGTCCAGATCCCATGCAGTGTTCGTGCTTGTAACAACAGGTGTTTGTAGCACTGTTGTTTGAGCTGCAGAACTTTCCCAAAGACACCGGAACTGCGCGCGTCTGTGCCGACACAATGCGCCTCACCCCATGCATGCATGCCACGTGGAACTCAATGTGAAGACAACAGGCCTGAGCCTGCCTGGCTCCAAATAAACTCGTGTCCATCGCTTCCCAAGAATTCTGAGGCCATGTGTGTGCACTGCAGAGTGTTGTATTTCGACTTCATCACAGCGTGGAGTACCGGAAGGAGGTCTTGTACCCGGTTCTTTCGAGCGCGGCGCGCCGGGCGGGGCAGAGCTCCCTCTTCCGCGGCATGGTGTACAGCGACCAGCCGCTCACGACGCCCCCGGGCGTGTCCGAGTTCGAAGTCAGACTCAAGCAGGTGGGTGCGTGCTGCTGCAGGTGGGTCTGGGAAGCTGAATGGGGCACGGCATGTGAGGCCAGATCAGGGGAGCGCAGGGACAGTGGAGTCTCGTTCGTGTCCATAGTTGAACCGACGCAGGGCATATCATGTGACGTACAGTGAGTTTGATTCGACCGCCAAGTGGCGCTGTTTTGCCCAGCGCCAAGTGGCAATGCAACTCAGCCACAGCCACCAGGCCAACTACAACAGGGTGGGCCCCGGGTCACAGGTGAAAGGAACACAAGGAACTTGTGCTTGACCTGAGACACCGCCAGTTGGCGGTCTTGCATGGCGCTCTAATCAAACATTAACGCGACTCTCATCTGTTGTTGCCGCAGCTGCTTCGCCTGCTGGAGAGTCTGGAACTGCGCATGATCCACGAGACGCGGCGGCGGATTGGTCGAGAGCTTAATCTCGCGCTGGCCGAGAGGACGCGAGAAGAGTCGGCGCTGCCCACTGACCTATGGAAGAGACCTGTGAGTGCGCCTCCAGCACACATGCTGTCTGCGCGCAAAGCAAATACGCAGACAAACACACGCACATTCACAAACGCACACTCTTTTTTCACGGAAACGCGCAGACACAATTTAGTTGACACGATTCAACGCATAACACAGAGAACGGACGTCAGACGTGCTTCTATTACTCACGTCCCGCAGGCGATAAAGGAGAGCTTCACGCTGAACCGGCCGCACATCGCAGAGCAGTTCACTCGGGATCTGCTGTCCGAGGCGTGGCGCTCTGGCGGCGGCGTCGGAAACGGGGACAGTGGCGCCCTCAGGTGAGACGCCGCTCAGGTCCTGTCAGAGTCGGGGCTGCCTCGCTGTCAGATTCCATCGACCCAGATGGCAACAAGCTGTGTTGATCCACTGGTGCCTCTTCATAAACTCTCTCAGCGACGACTGAATCTGGCAAACTGTTCTGAACTTCAGTTCACAGTTGCAGGATCAACTCAAGCAACTCAAAACGTTACCTTGCAGCATCACAGGTGTCAGTGAAGACGGCGGCGTCGGGTCTGAAGGTGTGGGCGGCGTCCTGGGCGATAATAGCGTCGCAGCGGAAGCGGAAGTGATCAGCTTCCGGACGGCGCACCTCAACACGTGCCTCGCGAGTCTCGCGCGCGAGATCGTGGCCCGGGAGAAGCAGAACTACGAGAGGTGAGGAGGCCGCGAGCTTCGGTCATCTCCACGAACAACGCGCTCTGGTGCACAATGCGCACTGCAAATTATTTGCCTTGTCCTGGTGCCATTTGCAAACTCGTGCCATGTTTTGTGCGCACCCCTTCTTTCGATGTTTGTTTTTTGATGCAATGAAGTGCGCATTGTGCAAGGGTTTGTATCCGTTGGTGTGTCATTCTGCCGTGGTTGCGTCAGAGTCAGAGCTGCGTTGCCTCGGTGACGCGCGCTCAAGACGTACGTCAGTCGACGGACCGCATTGTGACACCCACTTGTTTCTGATTTTGCCGGTGTTTGGCTGCATAGAACAACTTCGTGCTTGTCATTTTGGTGCAAGGGAATTTGATTTCGCTTCTTGTGGAAAAGTTGCCTTTCTTCGTTTTGTTCTGGTTGTTTGAGTTGATCTCCTGTTCTGTTGGCGCAGCTACAGCATGTACTATGAGAACCTATTGCGAGCTCATCACCAGCTGCTCTACCAGCGAGAACAGGTGCGTCTCTCTCACTGTGGTCTCACGCAGTTCCACTCCAGGGCCTTTCGCTTGCCCCGCTCGAAATTGTGCCAGAGATTCCAAATGCAGCGTGTTTGGCGTCCATGGGAGTTTGAAGAAGACAGATTCTTGAAAACATTTGATGGCAAGTGATGAAGTCGGCGCCCTGTGGCTGCCTCTGGGCCTCGCTCAGGAGTTTGTGACCAGTAGCGCTTTTCAGTGGCACACCTCCATGACGGCTGAAAACTTGAATAGGGACGTACAACATTCGGCACGTGTGTGTCCGTGCAGCACGTGTGTTGTTCTCTGCGCAGGAAGTGGCGCAGCTGCGCGCGCAGGTGGCGGCGGCGGCGAGCGACGCGCAGGTGGAGGCGACGTGTCGCCTGGGAGACGAGCACCGAGACCTGCTGCTGCAGGTCACAGGTGCGTGCTGGGATTGTCTCCGTGTGAGTGTGCGTGCATTCTTGTGACTCTGAAAACTTGGAGGATAACTGTGTCATGATGATCCAGGAGAATCGCCGAGTCGTGCTTATCCCTGACTCTCCTTCATTCTTCTTTCCTTCCTCTCTCTTTACCCCTGTCCATCCTACTACGCTACGCGGCAGAATCTTGGAGATGTATTCATCCCTCTGCCTCTCCTTCCTTTCTTCCTTCCTTCAGCGCTGCGGGGGAAGATCGCAGAGATGCGGGAGATGAGTCTGACGCAGGAGCAGGATCTGCGCGCGCGGGTGCAGGACGAGTTCCACGCGCTCGTCGAGAACCTCTTCTCCTGCACCTTCCGACTCCGCAGGAGGTTCGACCTCTACAGGTACGCGCAGGTCAGGGCCAGGGTCACGCTGGGTGGGCCACGACGGGAGTGCAGGTAAACACCGCGGTCGTACAGGGATCACACTGGACGCGTCACGCGAGGGAGCACGTGCGTCATCAGGTTCTGCGAGTCAGAGCCGTGGGAGCAAAGCCCCTGGAACTAACTGCCCTCGGTGTGGGACAATTTTGATGGTCCTCGATGCAAGAGCCCGAAGCTTGAGTCTTGCCGTGTCCTTGTTTGTCACCAGGCGCTGAGTCGACTCAGAGTACGTTGTGTGTAAATGATTGCAATATTCGCAATGTCCAACAGTACGCCCAACAGTGCATGATCGGGACTGACCATGCATGAACTTTGACTCGGTCTGACCTGCAACTGGTCCGCTGAGCTTCGTGACCTCGAGTGACCTTGACCCCGCAGGGAGGAGCTGTACGATGACGTGTTCGCGCGCATCACGGAGGCGCGGGGCGAGGCGGTGCGCGCCATCACCAAACTGAAGCAGCGCAACGTCATGCTGTCCGGTACGAACTTCGTTCCTTCTCTCATTCCTTCTTTCCTCCTGCTTTCTTCATCACTCTGCCCATCGTGGGGCCGTGCAGGCGCCGTCACCAAACAGAGTCAGTGAAGTGGCGTGCTCCCAGGTGCCAGCCTCATTATCAGCCGCGGTAGCGGAGCTGATATTGGTTTGCCCCTGTATCCGCGTCCATCCGTCTTGGGTGGACAAAACCTCCATTTTACTCCTGTTCCAGTGATCACAGACTGGAATCACAGTGGGTGCAGACACC
>JAAUXT010059553.1_pt1 | contig 20478 bp, 23 predicted proteins | sample 7278171 | NCBI WGS metagenome assembly JAAUXT01 (sample SAMN14350112, study PRJNA611818) | marine sediment metagenome | isolation source: surface marine sediment (1.8m) | place: French Polynesia: Moorea | collected 2018-08 | reverse complement strand
TGCTCCCGGCCCTCCGGTGCATACTCAACCAACAACCCACTAACACATTGCGAGCCTGCCGAGCGCGGCCATCAAGCCTCCAGTGTCTTGGCTCAACTGGGGCTCAGCGGCCACCACAGCCATCCATTTACCAGGGACCCCATTGAGGGCGGCCTGTACCACATACCTATTGGTGAGAGAGAAGTCGACCACCAGTCCATGACACACTGCAAGAATGCCTTTGACTACTCCCTTGTTGCGCTCACGCCACACCTTGGTATAGGAGACACAAGCTGAAAGTTTTCAATTCGTATATGAAGTAGCCCAGGAGATCCTGGGCCAGTTCCTGGTGTGCGAGAGGATGGGGACGTTGTGATGGAAAAGCGAAAATTTGCAGTGAAGTGCTGCCCCCTCTCGCTGTCATAAGATCATGGTAAAGGCCTGTGTCAAAAAATGGTCGTTTTCCGTGCAAGGCGAAAATTTTTTTAAGGTTGAAAAGGGTTTCGCGTGGCGTTTCAGCGTTAAATGCAAGGGAAAATTGTTCCCTTTGCGACAGGGTATTTCGTCACCCAAGTGACCCGGTACGCTCTGAGTAGTGCCTCATTTTTCGTGCTGTGTCACAACGTTTCATAGCGTTAAATCGCGTTTCGCTGTGCATTTTGACGTTAAAATCTCGGAAGCGCTCACAACATTTGGTCGCTTCTCAACAGGGTGTGACGTTTCGGGTGGTCATTTTTTCCCCAAAAAGGTCATTTATTTTCGGGGGAACTTGGACGGACTCTTTTTCTCCAACCCCAACCCGAAAGGCTGAATGTCGCAACCTGCCTCTGCCCTGCAGCCTGCAGGTCAAACTTCTGCAGACACAGACACGGAGACACAGCAGGTTCCGGTGGTGCAGCAGGACAGAATCGTCCAGACAGACCGGGCCACTCTTTCCAACCATTTGAAAATTTATCAAGTTGAAAACTCAAAACAAACACAAGTTGCTCAAAGGAATAGCTGGGGAAGGTCGTTTCACACACGCACACACATACACACATGGGCGCACACACGGCATGCACACTCATACATACACACACACACACACACACACACACACACACAGATCGGACACACACAGACATGGGCGCACACATCGGCATGCACCCTCGTACACACACACACACACACACACACACACACACACACACACACCAAGCAAGCGCTCGTGTCCCGATGTCAACAAGTGAACATGGTAAGAGGTCGGTCTCACACCAGACGATAGCGTCATCTGTACCGGGAGATGCGTGGACGCACGTGCGACGTGCAGGTTCCTGAACGCGAGATCATGCTTCCAGCGGATCCAGGCTCGGGTTGGGGTCTGTCAACTCATTCCGGCCAGAGCCCTGGACCTCGAGGGTCCAACTGGTGGGGCGGGGTCATGGCAGGTCTCGGGTGGGAAACTTCTGTGTTTGCAGCGGAGCGTGGGGTGGGGGTGGGGGTGAGGTTTTACAAGGCTGATCCCAAAACTTTCCTGGTCATGTTCTCAGCGACGCGACACTCTAATCGACTTCTTTTGTTTCCCAATCACATGGAACCATTGCTGACCAATCGGAGGGAGATCTTGCCCTGATAGCAAAACTATCGACGTCGGCCGTGAAGGACTTTTTCGGGATCAGCCTCCTCGGTCAAGAAGAGTCGATTCATTCCTGGGTCGAAATATTTGGCAAACATGCATGCAAGACATTTAACATGATATTCTCGTTGTACCCATTTCCAGCAAAAGGTGACATGTTTGTGTATCAACAGAAATGGAAACAAAAACATCAATGACATGGGAAGTGATTGATTTGGCCCCTTGAAGTGCAGACAAAATGTAGTCATATAAAATGCAAATTGTCAAGCATCTTGGTCATGATCGGCAAACATTTCAAGCCAGAAATGAATAAAGTCTCGTACGTTCAGCCACAAAGTTTGGCAAAAAAAAAACAATCCCAGTTGGCCGACGAAAATTTCTATTATGGCACTGACCCCAGGAAACCAGAATTTTCTTCACGATATTGGATAATAACTCGTCGGAGAAGGTTGCAGCACCACAAGGTGAGTACAGTATTAGTTCTGGACATGATTGCATTTTCAGGTGAAGAGCAAGCGGTATTTCGCCGTTCAAATCACCTACAGGCGTCCAATTGCAAAATCAGGCGCACTCTGTGGTGGTCAGGATTTTAGCATAAATTCTGGGCTCAATGGTCAATTTTTGTATTTTAGGTCCTAAATAATGCCCCAGGTTTCAAAAGAACAAAATGGAACATTTTTGAATTTTAAGTGCAAAAAGTTCAAATTTAGAAATTTGATTTGATTTTGGGCTGTGTCTTAAAAGTGAGCAACATTTGATCAAAGGTACCCATACATAATTTTTATGATATTGGAGGGGCTTTCAGGTCAAGTAGGTCTGGTGTTGTTACAAAGGAATTTTTCAATGGTTTTTAGGAGGCTGAAATTTAAATTTTGATTTTTGGTATTTTGCATCAAAATGTGTTGCCAAGCAAAACATGCAAAAATATTTGATGAGGTTCAGAAAATATTGGTGGGTTATATTTGTAATTGGTAGCAAATAATGTACATGGTTTTCATATATTTTTGTATTACACATGTAAGCCAGGGTTGGGGGTCAAAAGTCACATTTTGAAAATTTCACAAAATGTGTGATTTTTAATGTGACATTTTTGCACTTGTTCAAAATGTTTTGTTTTGTGACTTGTGACTCAATTTTGAAACATTGTGCATCATTTGCCACCAATTCCTAACCCAACCCACAGAAAGTTTTTCAAACAAACCAAATATTTTTGTATGTTATGCCAGGCAACACATTTTGATACTGGATGAAAAAAACCAACTGGAATGAGCAAGCGGAATCAGTTCAAGTCAGCGGGAGGCCCATGGGCCTATTTTTTCTCTGGATCTGGATACGCGAGGGTTGAGTTGTCTGGAATGGTTCACTTTCTCAACGGAATGACCGCACAGTTGCAAAGAAGCGCAACGCCCGCTGCATGCACGTGTCATGCATGGTGAGTACGAGGCTCAAATCAGTTCTGGCGATCAGCATGTCTTGCACTCGGAGTCTTGTTTACAAACATTTTAATTGCCTGTGGTCATTGAAGTGCAGGTTCACAAAGGAATTGGGGCAAATGGGTTGACCTTTGCTGCTCACACATACACACACACACTCACGCATGCACCACACAGACACACGCACACACCTGCACACGCACGCGTACGAGGCGTATGCCAAAACTCTTTCCTGCCTATGTCGCTTGTTTTTGTTGTTCGGTCAAGATCTTCGCACTCCCATTGGTTAGCAATGGTACCAGGTGATTGGGAAACAAAAGAAGTTGATCGGAATGTTGCGTTGCCGAGAACATGACCAGGAAAGAGTTTTGGTATCAGCCTCGTACACAGGCACACAGAGAAACCACACCCACAACACGCACGCACACATGCAAAAACACCAACAGCACACACACAAACCTGAATGCACACACACATGCACCTCACATACACACGCACACACCTACACACGCACGCATACACAGAGAACCACACACACACACTCACACACACACATGCAAACACACAATCTGCACACACACGAACCTGAATGCACGTCCGCGTGCCGCACACGCACACTTCAACACACACACACACACACACACACACACACACACACACATACACAGGGAATGCTCGCCATGCATGCAGGCAGCGTCAAACGCCATGTGATTGTCGGAGACACATTTGACTTGTTTGACACGCGTACTTGCTTGATCATGCTTGTGTCGAATCGCATGACACAGACACACATGTTCTCCTGTCTCCAGACGCATCAAAACAAAGCATGTAGCGATCAGACGACATGTGACGTGCGACATGTTTGTGACATGTGAACCTCAGACGCGTTCAGAGTTCAGCGTAACCAGCGCGTGGCCAAGATCTGCACTGTTGGGAACCAACTGTGTTTCGCACGTAGTTTTGACGTCAAAACGCATCTCAGAGGGCATTTCGACGTCAGAAGGACGGACGATTGCGAGGGGCAAAAGAAAGAACTTTTTCAGTGTTTTGAAGTTCGTCTCATGCGAAATGACATCTTCAATGAATGTTGTGTCGCGTTCACACTGGTTGCGACGTTTGATCCGCATTCAACACAATTTGACGTGAAAATGCCCAAAAAGTGGAAAAAAACTGACCTTGTGTTTCAGTTCTCATGCAGTCAAGTGGGTATGCGTGTGTGCGTCTGTGCGCGCACACACGCACACATGCATGCACGCACGTGCTGTGTGGGTGCTTGTGTGTGGTGCTTGTGTGTGTCAACACACAGCCGTCTGTGCCTCTACTTCTGACATACACAAGTTTGCACGCATGCACGCACACACACACAACACACACACACACGTACACAAAATCGCAACAAACCTTCAGCCAGGCGACGTACCGGGTTTTCCTTTTCCTATACACGTCTACGTGGTTGTGTCAAAGTCAAAAGGCACCGTTTCCTGCACCTGAACCAACCAGTGTGGAGTGACTTGAGAACCACTTACCGACTATTGGCCGTGGGCAATGGCTCAAACGAGCCTATCGAAGTTTCGGTGAGAGGTCGGCCCGAGGTTGAAGTGTTGTATCACTGACCTCAAGACCCGGGGGTGGGTCTTGGTGAGCCCCTGGGTGTGGGCCTCTATCTCCAACTTGCGGGCAATATTCTGGCGCAGGAAACTGAGTAAATCCCTTTCTTCTTGTGTGATGTGCTGAATACTGCTTTGCGCAGATGCCATGACAGTCAAAGAGAGAGGGAAAACCTCAAAGGTCATGTGACCACCCCTGGGGGGAGGGAATGCTGGGTAATTACCAGCAAAATAGCAGAATTTTGATATTATACATCTATTCCCTGTCTAATGTATATAATTAAATATAAAAATATTCAGAATATTTAAAATTGTCTGTAGAGGCCAGTGCCCCCTGGTGGGGGAGGAGTGTGGTGTGACACACCAGCCTCAAATGTTAGAACCATGCCCAAAGGTGGCAGCACTGAGTCAATAAATACGGAGGTTCCCGCCCTCGGGGACAGTCTCTCCTGAGATACCAACCAGCGTGTTTGTGATATCACTACACAGTGCGTGAGCGATAACGTTGACGTTGCTATCATTTGAAAAGGCCATGTTCGTACGGGATGCGTCACGCTGGGTGCGTCACTGTCGACGCTAAGTTGACGCGACGTTGACCACACGCGTGAATACTGAACGTCGTCCTTAATCTGTGTAATACGCGACGCACCCAGCGTGAACCCAGGCTTAGCAAACACAAATCCCATTCACAAGAAGTATCCACAAATTCACGAAATGACGTAGTGTATCCGAGATAAGACGTGTACGTGAGTACGTGAGTACGTGAACTCGTCACGTCAAAACGACGTCGACGTATTGCATGCGTGTCCACGTCAACTGATGTGTTGCTATGGTTACGCGTGGGCATGTTGTCATCGCGTCATGTGACCTGCGTACACGTTGACGTACGCACGTTCAAGGCTGTTTGTCCACTCCTGCACCTGAAATTGCCTCTTGCAAATTGAACAATTTTGTATTCATTGCGAAAACACTGACTGTGCAGGAAAATCGCATTGCTTCAGCGTTCGTGATGAAGAAACACACGTGCAGGGTGTTGTGTCCTCCATGGTTGCTGTCTCATGTTCGCTGAATGAAACACCTTTTGTGGTCAGAGGTGGGGCGGATCCAGGGGCAGATCCAGCACGCATGTTGGCACACGCACACACACGCACACACACACACACACACACACACACACACAGGTGCGACACACGTGCACACACAAACATGAACACGGACACATGCTCAGCACGCACACACATACACTTGCATATAAATGTGCGCATACGCAGCTACAGCACACATGCGCACACACACAACACACACGTGCGACACACGCACACACAAACACACACATACTGCAGCTGAAACCAGGATTGAAAGGCTTTTGGTTGCACCTTTGAGACATTTTTCTGGTCACATTGTTGACAGTGGTGATAACAGCGGTGATGGCATTTTGTCCCCAACACAAGTCGAGACTGATCAGACAAAGAAGTTGTGTTGGGTGGGGCACGAGCAAGATGCCCTACGTGTCAAGTTTGTGTTTTGAAAACAGACTCAACAATTGCCTCGTCCTGCTCCCCCTTCAAAACATAGGTTACTCCACTGTAGTGTGTGCGTGTGTGTGCGTGTGTGTGAGTGTGTGTGAGTGTGTGTGTGTGAGTGTGTGCGTGTGTGCCTACTTGCATGCCTGGTGCACTGTTGCAGTGGTTCTCCTCATGCACCGTCTGCACTAAAGGCCTAGTCATCTTTAGTACTGGCTTGTGTGTGTGTGTGCATGTGTGTGCGTATGTGTATGTTTGTGTATGTATGTGTGTGTGTGTTTGCGTATGTGTATGTTTGTGTGTGTATGTGTGTGTGTGTGTGTGTGCCCGCGCGCGCGTTACATGTGCCAGTTGGGTCAGTTTCCTCAGTTGTACCAGGAGCGTTTCGCGCGAGTGTGGTGCATTTTAGCTTGGTCGCGGGTTTGACTCCCGCTGCCACCGGACTCATTTTGTGGAAAAGCGACAAATGCTTATGTTTTCACTGCTAAAGATCAAAGGTGCACGTCATTATCATTTGTGTGCGTCTTCATGTGCACAGCAAAAAGTTTCCCGGAAGGTGGAGATACGAGGTACAGGGTTCCAAAGTTTCAATGTTCTGCAAACCGGCGAACAATCATAACATTTTGCTTGTGGTTTCCATCCCATTCTCCCCCAAAAATGAGATGACCAGGAGGTCACATGTCGCGCAAGCAGTAGATGAAGAAATCTGTAGCAGAGCCATGAAACAAAATGGCAGCCCTGTATCCGTATAATCTGATATCCGTAGTAGAGCTGTAGAGCCACAAAACAAAATGGCACCCCCCAGACCTATATAATGGCAGCCCCTGCTACTCTCAAGGGCCCAAATGAGACATTGCCTCCTCAGCTGCCAGGACACAAATGATACTTATGCTGTTTCCCAGGCCCAAAGGTCCTTGAACCTGGCATAAATACTCACTGGGGGGTCCTGTCAGCTGAAAATTTTCAAAAAAATTTTGATTTCAAATCTGGACCTCCCAGCAAATTGCCTGACAGGGGGAAGGGGTTCCATCAGCCAAAAATTTTCTAAGTCCAAAACCCTAACAAAATTGAAATTTTTTTTGAGGTCAGATCTGGACCTCCTAGCAAATTTCCCGATGGGGGGGGGTCCCTCCGGGTCACACGTCACAGACAGACACGTACTGACAATACTGGTCGCCTTCGCGCGACTAAAAAATCCCTTTCGTGCAAAAAGGGCACCCTGACCTGCATGAGTGTTGAGATGTGAAATAGTTTGTGCGTTTGCGTAAACTTGTAAGTGCGTGTGTGTGCATGCATGGGTGTGCGGGCAAGATGTGAAGCCACACCCAACACGGGATCGACACACGTGACCTGGAGAATCGCCTTTGAGTCCCTTTTGACACGTTTGGTTTGTTTTTTTTTGACAAGTGCTTGCAGCTTGTTGATTTGGATCTTGTCTTCGTCATGCACAATCCATTTGCACGTACGCTTTGTCCAAACATGCACAATACCAGCACCCTCAGAAAATGGATACGTTTTCCCACTGATCCAACGCTGTAAATTGTGCGTGTGTGTGCGTGTGTATGCGTGTCTGAGTAAAGTGTGCAGCACAATGACGCGGTTCAGCAACGCTTAATTTTCACATGGCCGGTGCGGCTGCACGTTCCATCTATACCTCCCCACACCACACTGAAGATCGGTCCGTGGAAACCTCAAAACACACCATACGAGATGTGGTGTGTTCTGCCTCCACAGTCACACGCGGTGTCCACATTGATGGACTGATTTCATCAGCCACGTATTGAGGGCACGTAGCACGTGTTTGCTGAACCTCCCCAATGTGAGCACAGAGGTCACAGGGTGATTGTCGTGTGCCCAGCTTGGTCTCTTGTCTCACAAGTTGGTTGTGCATTGTTTGGAAGATTGGTCAGCTCAGCTTCTTCAACTGGTGGCTCTTGTGTGACGTCGGAAGGACAATACCTACAAGATACAATCCACAGCCATATATTTTGACAAAACAGCAATCATGGCTTTTCTGCAACATAAATAGTTATTTCTAGCTCAGGTAGAGTTTCACAAACAATCAAGATCAAATCATGACCTATCTTCAGGATTCTTTTCTTGGTTTTCTTGTTTTTCTTCAACTAAAGTAAACAATTCATCTTTTGAAAAGAAAGTGGGAAATTTTCGTTGTTTTACCTTCTGAGCGTACTCAACATGTCGGTTACCATGGAGACACACCTGGTGATGCCACAATGCCCAGTCAAATTCAACCCAGTTTGGCCAAATTTTGATGCAAAAACTCAGACGAAAAAAAAGTTATTTTTGGAATGAGTGTTGATTTGCTTGGAGTGACCAAAAAAAGTTAAGTCGAGCTCAGAAGGGGAGAAGTATCTGTCTATTCCATGCAAGGAGGGAATGATGGCTTTCATCATGCCAAGACAGTGCGGCCGAGCTTGACCACATAAAATCCCACAACACCCCACCATGGCAGAGCATCATTTTGTGCACCCCTGGACTGAGGTCAAACAATTGCAGAGCATTTGACACTTTTAGTGTAGTTCTTCCTGCTCAGAAACTTTGACCTTGCTGCACTTGACACTCAAGGAAACACCCAACAAACAATGCCTCAACACCCTCTCATTGGACAATCAATTCAAGTGGTTTTCACATTGGTGGCATCGTCAACTTTTTCTGTCGTCAATGGCAACTTTTGTTGACCACGTCAAAAAATGGCCTGGACCATTTTGTTGATGCCCACCAATTGGGCGTCAGATTAAATTTTGACATTGACATCAAAATTCTGTTGTCTTTGACATCTACAACACCAATTTGAAAACGGCTTCACTCACCTCTTGCAGCACCACTTCACCACTTCATACACAACACAGAAAATGATGATTCTCATTGCACAAAACCATATAATCCTGCCAATAGCGTCGTTACCTGCGATCATCACAAAAAGAACCAACCACAGATCTACATTTTGCTCCCTACCAAACAGGACCACTTCTGACTCTTTGATCAATGGGTCATATCTGCCTGTTTGTCGTTGGCAGTTCATAAGGGCATTTCATCTGGAGCTGTAAGGCCATTGCAATGATAAGCAGGGAATGTGCTGTTACTTTCAACGCAGAATTTCCCCCTCCTGAGGTTCCATCCCGACTTGCAGTTGGAGGCCTGGTCATGAGGATTTGATGGTCCCCGCATGGATGGATGTCAACTGTGAATGCTCTTAAGAACAACACTTTGGAGAGACTTTTGTTCTATTTGGACTCACGTCGTTTTTTTGCTTGTCTTTCAGTCTCGTACACCATCTCATAAGGAGCTGCCCTCGCTTCTGAAATGATCAAATCTGATGCATTGTGCCATGACAAGTGAACAAAGCTCACCACACCAAAAATCCATCAACTCCACAAGCACAAGTGTGTGATCTTGAGGGCATCAGTACCTATCTGGGTCTTCACAGGCCCGGATGGTTCCACAATTTGCTCTTGTGAAGCATTCCAGTTGGCATGTGCTACTTCTGGAGTTACAGGACCTGTTGTAACAGAAGGTGGTGTTCAGATCAAAAGAGCTGTTGCTGGTGCTTTGGAAACAAGCACAATTGTTAGTGATTGAGAGATGAAAATGATATAATGAGAAAGAAAAATGAAGAAGCTCCCCCTCCTTCCCAAAATATCACAGTTTGGTGCAACAAACCCTCCACTGAACTCACAGTGAGGGAGACTCTAGAAGTGACATGCCACTTCACGAAACATTACTCTATTGCAGGTATATCTAAGGTTGAAAATAGAGTGGCGCACTCACTGGACAAAGAGTGAGACCAGTCATTGAATTTAGTGATTGAATAGAACATTGCTTGACCTGTACAGTTTGGCATCTCAGTCCATTTTCCACTGCTCTGACAGGTGATTGTGCCATTTGCTCCATCGTAACAACTGTAGGTCACCTGGGAACCAGGGTTGTAGGGTCCGTTGTATCTGATTCTGGTGGAGAATGGGACACCCCCAGGCTCAGGGCAGACACCTGAACAGGCAGAAACTCACAGGTGATATATTGACCACAAGACACATTGAAAATGTCCCATGCACACAGAGTGCTTAATTTTACCAGGCTGCTGTCCATTGCTCGATTGTGTGAATCAAATCACAAAGAACTTTTTACTCGATTCAAGAGGATTGTTTCTGTTGACTGTATCTCACTCACCTGGGTCACCACACTGGATGGAATTCCAGTCTCTGCCATCAGCACAGGTGGGATATGATGGAAACAGCTTTCCGTCAACATGCCACTGGGTCCATTTGATTGTCCCACGTTCCTCCTCGTGTTTCAACCAGCAGAGGGAGTTGCAGTTCCACTGGTTAGAATTTCGAGGGTAACAGTTCAGGTTTAGCCGAAGAGGGCGGGGCAAGTTCCTGAAGACATCAGGGCTCAACGTCTTGAGTCGATTGCAAGAGAGACGCAGGTATTTGAGAGAGTGCAGTGAGGAAAAGGTTCCTTCTCCAATACTTGAGATCTGATTGCTGCCTACAATAAGCCATTTCAGATTCCTCAGTCCTGCGAACATGCCAGACTTAAGAGCTGTCAGCCTGTTGCTGCTCAACATCAGTAGCTGAAGGGATCCCATCCCTTCAAATGCCTGCTCTTCGATGGAAGAAATTCTATTTGACCTCAGGTCCAGCCTTTTGCACTGAGATAAGTGACCAAAGATTCCAGCAAGAATAGATGTAATGCGATTGCTTTGGAGATAAACACACTCGGAGTCAGCTGGGATGCCACGTGGTACCTCTTGTAACCTTGACCACTCCTTTCTGAAGACTCGTGTCCCTGAGGAGCGCTTGGTACACCGGAGGAAAGCTGTTGCCATGGATACCAGAAGCAGCAGCACTGCAAAGAAACATGGGTGTGGCCATTCTTTTCAGACAAGCACGGAACTTGTAAATTGTGCTCTTGCAACATGTTTTCACAAGAACACCAATCCCTTTAATAATCTGGTTCTGTTCAGAATTAGGACCATTTGTTGTGTTCGTCTCAGGGTTTCACGAAGGCAGAACTCAAGAGGGCTGCATGTGCAATGGAAGATTAAGATGTTGTTTGACATTCCGGCTTTGCAGAGATCAAGTGATCCGTGGTCATGATCCATGATCCATGGGGGGGTGGACTCAATACTGACTTGGGTATTTTTGGTACTTAAGTGGACAGTCTGGAAGCTAAATCCAGGGACCAAACCAGTGGTGCTGAATGCAAATAAGTAAATTGACCACGCACCATGGAACTGCGTATCTCATGAAGGGACCAACAGGAAACTCACCAATTATCCGTGATCGAAAACCCATCTTTTCTGTCCTTTGGTGGGTTCAAGCTGAGCAATGTGTGTATATACTGTTCCTGTCAACGTGAAAAGACGTGCATAGCTGCGAATCGGTTGAAAACAGGTCTGTTATAAATCCAAAAATGTCCACTTTGGACCAGAAGCCCGTTCACAAGGAAGCGTCAATGTTGGATGTCAGCTTCTGCGGGCATGCAATATGCAATTCCAAATGTGTGCACCAGGTCTGCACACGAATATGTTGGGTCTGAGAACTGCTGTGCACAGTGCGATTTGAAGCAACGTGAATAAAACTGCACTGCATGTGGGTTATTTTGTCCCTGGGAGATTCGGCGAGTATCAGATTTAAAATGCTGATCCCGTGGTGTATGTGGGAGCAATTAAAATTCGCTTTGGGATTTCGTTGGGTCTTCGCTTGTGTCGTTGAGAGTATGCTGTTGTTGTGACATCACAAACGCTCAGTTCGGTATCTCAGAAGAGACTGCCCTTGAAGGCAGGGATCTCACTTTGAAACATTGCACCCTGTGAAGTCCGCTGTGTGGTGGAAGATTCAGATGTTGTTTGAGATTGCAGCTTTACAGAGATCAAGTGATCCGTGGTCATAGACAGGAACATCTGACCCACGCTGCGTACACCGCACTGCCACTAGGTGCTTGCCCAAAAGGGAGTTCGCACAACTGGTGAGGCCAGATCCACCACACCAACTGGTGGGGCCAGATCCACCACACCAACTGGTGAGGCCAGATCCACCACACCAACTGGTGAGGCCAGATCTACCACCTCTCTCTCTCTCTCTCTCTCTCTCTCTCTCTCTCTCTCTCTCTCTCTCTGTCTCTCTCTCTCTTTCTCTCTCTCTCTCTCTCTCTCTCTCTCTTTCTCTCTCTCTCTCTCTCTCTCTCTCTGTTTGTGTGTGTGTAGAGTCAAACCTGTTGGCGGCTGAGAATGAGGTGGTTCCACAACCAGAATGGATGCGCGAGCTCACGAAAGGAGGGGAAGGAATACGGAATGTTTTTCTTGTTGTTGTGCAGCCAAATCTATAATTCAGCACTTCATATTCAAATTGTGTTTCCACTCACTCAGTTCATTCATACTTGTTCAAACGAAGTTCATGTCTCACATTTGCCAAATGTTACGGTCTCACCCGCACAGCAGATTCTGTTCTCCCATCATTCTGCAGCAACAACTCACATTTCTTGGTGTGAGATGATAAATTTGTCAATTTTTATCTCTTTTGCTGTCAAACAAGTTTTTTTTTCTGTCCGCATGGCAGACTTTGAATTCCCACACAATCAACATTATTTCTCAGAAAAATAAACCACAGCATCAAAATTTTCTCTACATCATTGGTTGAGGATGAAAGCCATAAAGATTTGTCTCTTGATTGTTGTCCTGTTGCTGGGTGGGAAATGTGATGATTTCACAACCAGAGATGAGTTCCAGGTGTGTTGATGACAATGGACCCCCAAGACAACTGAACAACACAAGTTCTTCTGGAGCATTGAGAATGGTCTGGACAATGCCTTCTTCCATGCCCATTCACACCCCACACTACAACACTGTGTACACATCTCTGGTTTCAGGGTTTCTTGAGAAGGTTTGATACAGTTGAGGAACAGGATGATGTGGTGAAGCACCTGGCTGCTGTTGTTGAAGGACAAGCTGCACAACTGAAGAAACAAGAGGCCATCATTAAACAGCAGGACCAGAGGCTGGCTCAGTTAGAACTTGCTCATCTCCAGTCAGAAGCAGAAACTAAACTTGATGGCAAGTATGAGGAAAAAGAAAAAGTGACATTTTTATTCCATGGCTCTTTATCTGTTTCTCACAGCTTAATTTGCTTCAGAAGAACTATGTCTTTTCAGTTGCACCAAGTTCTCAAGCCACTTTCCTGCTTTGGCATGGCACCTCGGCACAGCTTGCTTTCTTTCCAAACCAAATCTTTCACAGGTGCCACCAGTTGGCACCCACCTCCACATGCCAAACTCTGCTCCATCTGCCGTGCTCTCTCCCCTTTCCCCAATGTGATGTTGAGCATTTGGACAAACAAAGAAAAATTGCAAAAAACGTGATACATTTCAATTTTTGGCAAAAGAATGACATTTTACACTTTGTGCGAAGAAGTTTTCAAAATTACTGCAGTATTTCCAAAATTGGGAGACAGTAATTTCCTTTCCACCAAAGCAAACTATTTGCTTGTTGTCATTCAAATGACATTCAGCTCAAATGAAATTGTTTTGAAGTTGTTCTCATCTTTCCTTGAAGACACAGTTTCTTTCTGTTGAATTTTATTTGTAGCAAAACCTAAAAGTATGTCCAGGTTTGAAGATTTGAAGAACTTGGCTGGTTTGGTTTGATATCAGCTGAGTTTGCCCTTTTTACAGTTGAAACCAGTTTTTTTGTTTTGGAATGGAGCCAAATTACCTCATTTGCACACTTCCATTTACTTTCAAACAATCAGAAGATCCATAAAATTCACTCAATCAATAGGGGTTTTCTTGAAACCCAAGCCAAAGAGCCACTGATTTTGAAGAAACTTTTTGTTGGCGGTTGTGCTGTGTGACTGAAAACAAAATCAGACAGGCAAGACACACACCTTGTGTGCGACATTTAGAAAGCTGACATTTGCTCATTCTTCCCAATCAAACAACACACATTGATCATTGATCTTTTTTTCATTTCACACAAGATGATGAGGATAATTTTGTTTGCAGATCCTGTTTCTTTCCATGCAGTGCTGTACTCTTATGGACCCCTGGGGGATGTGGTTATTTTTGATCATGTGGAGGTACAGTTTGGAGCAGGGTGAGTCATAAATAACACAGATACTCAGTGACTGTTGACCCATCTGATAATATGGGCTCAGTCAGGGCACCCAAAACATGACCGAGCAACAAGTCAAATCATCTTTCAGCAGCCAACAGAGTAAGGTTGGTCTTGAACAGGGGTTTCCTTCACAATCAAAAAGTGGCATTCAAAATGTCTTTTGAGATGTCAGCAAGCTTCATTCAGGCCCTTTCCAGTTGAGAACAAAAGATCCACCTGCAGATAACTTTCCACTTTCTTTGTCACAGATACAACCCTAATACAGGGATCTTCACAGTTCCCCCTGGTGGTGGTGGCCTGTACTACTTCTCCACCTACCTGCTGGTGAGCGGAGGGAACTCGGCTGAGTTTGAGATCACAGTAAACAGTGATGCGGTGGTGTGCACAGCCCGGGGGGACTACAGCTACACTGTGACTGACAGCGCCACCGCTGTGTGTGGTGGTCTCGCCCTACTCCAGCAAGGCAAGTTCAGCAACAACAAAACTCCGTTCTCATTGTCCGAAAGTCCTGAGCACGAAGTCAGTGTGTTTTTATGTGTGTTTGATGGTGATGGACACATTATCATTGAAGCTCATTTCTTCCCAGATGAGGTGCAAGTGTCAACCAAATTCTCTCTGTATGTAAATTCTCCCTGCAGGAGATGAGGTGGCTGTGAAGTACACAGACGGGACCGAGCCCTACCCTCTGGATCTGTACACTGACTACTGCAATGGGTTCACCGGATTCATGCTCTCATGAACCACCTTCAGATTTGATAAAATTACCCCATATTTTTTGGCGCCAAAAAGTTGTGAAGTTTTGAAAAAATAGTTCACATCAAATAAAATCAGTCAGCAAACCAAAGGAACTTTTCCTTTTCTTTCTTGTGTCACAGAAGTTGGTCATGGGCAGAAAGAAGTGTTGATATTGTGGCTTTGAGTGAAGGCTCATTCTTGACCCTTTTCTGACAAAGCAAGCTTTGTTGAAACAAAACAATACTTGTGCATAAACCAGTGATGCATCAGACACAAGCTGTTTGATGTGTTGGCCCCATGTTCAGATTGGGGACCTGAGCCTCTCTGTGGTAAACTTTGGTTGCAGGTGATCAAAAGTTCCAGTTACTCTGAAAAGTCACTGGAATGGGCCACCAAGAATATATCACTTAATCCCAAGAAAAATGGTTCTGTGGTTGTGGGTCAATCAGGCTTTTGATCCAAATGTGGTTCATTGGTCTATTTGAGATCATATGATCCATTTGTTGCTTCAGTAACCACAGTGAGGAAACAACCACCACCCGGGTTGGAAAAAAACAAGCCACTGTACATTGCCAGGCAGAACAACACAGGAACACCAGCACAACAGGAACAATATGTATTCGCATCAATTTGGAGCTTTTGAATTTGAATAGCTTTGACTGTTTATTGCTCTTGAGATTTGCATACCAAGTGGACAAAAGTAAACATCAGTCTCAGCTTCAGTTGTTGGTGTACATGACCCATGACCCATCCATAGCACCACACTCAATGTGTGAAGCCTCTGTGTTGTGTGCCTGAAATGGGATCAGGGTGAGTGAAGTTTGATGCAAATAGTATTGTTTTCTATGTCTACCAATCACTCCAAATTTACACTTTCTGTTGAGCAAATTCTGGGGCACATTGACCTGGTCGTTGCCTTGAGAAAATTCAACTGACAGTTGCAATTCCAAATACTCAAAATTGTTGTGTCAGCAAAGTTTATTTGTATCAGGCCTCAAATTACACACAAGAATTTGACATTCAATGTTGAAACAATTAGGGGCCAAAGAAAAAGTCTTCAATTTTCTTCCATCTGGGCATCAGAGCTGCTCTATGAATAAACACAACTAAATTCAGGAAACCTTCCATCTGAAAAAAAAAAACATTGCAAAGTATGACAAAGTATGACCATAAAAAATTGTCGAGGATCAAATGGAGAATTTCAGAGCTGGCAACCAGACAGAAAGCCACTATTGAAGACAAGAAAACATGTAGCATGGTTCTCTATTTGTGTGCTCTGATCAAACATGTTTCAGTTTTTGCTGGTTTTTTGGTGAGAGTTCAGCAGAAGGTCTTGCAGTCTGTTATCTTTTCCCATCATATTTTGAATCAATTTCTGGGATCAAACAGGTGATGAATATCTGACAAACAGCAAACAAGCTGAACTGTGCCTGTTCTTATGCTGCTAACCTTACCCTTGCCCAAACCCAAACCCTGACCTGGACACACTAAAGGTCCTGGAGACCCTGAAGGTCCTGGACACACTGAAGGTCCTGCACATACTGAAGGTCCTGCACACATTGAAGGTCCTGGGCACACTGAAGGTCCAAGACACAATGAAGGTCCTGGACACATGGAAGGTCCTGGACACACTGAAGGTCCTGGACACACAGAAGGTCCTGGACACACTGAAGGTCCTGCACACACTGAAGGTCCTGGACACAGTCCTAAGGTCCTTGACACACTGAAGGTCCTGCACACACTGAAGGTCCTGGACACACAGAAGGTCCTGGGCACACCAATGAAGACATTACAATGCTTGCCATTGCCGAACCTTGGATGTTTGTATGTCAAAAAGCGGCAATGATAGGGTGCAGGAGCCCTGTCATACAGAACACATCTTGATTGCGAGGAAGGAGACCTCAGTGCGTGCTCGAGATGCAGTTGAGAGCACACAATGCCCTTCAAGCAATTGGTAACAATCATTCATGGCAGAAACAAAGCAAAAGAAAACAACAAAACAAAAACAACTGCAAACAAAACAGCATTCAATTGTTTTTAGGTGATTTGAGGTGGGTTGCATGATTTGGGAGCTTTGGAAAAAGCGAGCCAAATAGGTGTGAGCCAAATCAAATCACCTATAGGCAGGGTCTTCCAAAAGTATGTGTACAGCAGTTTCATGGTCAAGATGAGGATCAATTCAGGATCTTTTGGGCTGTTTTGGTTTAATTTGGGATGGGGATAATGCCTGAGGAAGGAATTTGTAAAGTTTGAATTTTTGTGTCAAGTCATTCAAATTTGGAAATGCAGATAATATGGGGTGTTGATATGGAAATGGGTCAATATCTCTGAAGGTACAAATATTTTATGAAGGAAGTATATTGATGAAATGTAGTATATTGTATGGTGGTTTGAGAGACAGCACTCAATTTTTGATTTTTGAAAATTTTTATTTGTGGTTTTCAGGTAGGGTTAAAGGTTGGGTTGAAATATCAGATTTTATGAAGGTGTTCAAAATAGTTGTTTGGGTAAGAGTTGGGTTCATCTGTATGTAATTATGCATAAAATTATTAGAATTTTAATTTTTGTGAATTTCAGTGTATATTCAGTACTTTTCAAATGAAAAGTGAGGTGTGTAAATTTGAGACTTTGAAACTGTTCAAAGTGGATATGTGGAATAGAGTTAGGTTCATTTGTTTGTAATCAGGTGTGAGAATATTTGATTTTTCATTTTTGTAACTTTCTGTTCTTTTGGGTCCATTAAAAATTGAGTGCAATGGAAGCTCCCAAGAGATTTGGTTTCAAAATGCACAGCCCATTTTGAGTCATCAAATCACCGCGATGTCCAAATTTTTGGACGTTATGTTTTGATGCAGACACAAGTTATGAAAACGAATGGCAATAAATTTCGTGAAAAATAAAGGACATCTGTCAGTACATAAAAGACCCATGTGTTTCTGGGCAATGGTGTTTCTGGGCAATGGATATTCTGTGACAATCTTGATTTCACTGGTGTTGATCAAAAGATCTGTGTCACAGGAGAAGATGCTTTTTTCCTGCACGTTTTATTCAAAAAATCCTCATATCTCGACTGTTTTGCAGCACATATCACGTTTGCCACCTCAGAAATTCTCCTCCGCTCCGACTGTACCCAACAGGCACCCTGCCATGTTTTTTCGGGTCGATGCTGTCATTTGCACTGAGGAACGAGACTCCTTCGCTCGACGAGGAGTGCCGCCCCCCCCCTCCCGCCCCCACCCACCCTTGAGAACAGGTAAATCTTGGATTCCTGTGTTGAAAACGAGAAACACAACATGTCCGTTCCACCTTTCTGCTCAGGAATCATTCCCAGACTCAAGCCAAAGTTGGCGAAAGTTGTTCTCCTGAATGCAGACCAAGTGAGCTGGGATCTTCCCAGGCTGTAAAGCCTTGCTCCGCCTTCATTCACCCAAACTACTTTTGATCCACAGGCCCAAACTTTCTCAAAAATCTGTGTGTGTGTGTGTGTGTGTATGTGTGTGTGCCTGTGTGTATGCATGTGTGTATGCGTGTGTGTGCGTGTGTGTATGCGTGTGTGCATGTGTGTGCGTGTGTGCGTGTGTGTATGTGTGTGCATGAACCTCAACGATTTGTAGCTGGTTGACATGTGGACTCGCTGAGGAAACCCGACCTCGCATCAGGCTGTGACAGGTCCGCACCGGGAGTGGACGGGTCTGATTAGGCTGCTCCGCTCACGGCTAATCGCGCACGCACGCCGCGACGGGACAACCCCGGGGGAGGGGGGGCCCGGGCGGGAGAACGGGGAGGGCCCGGGGCGGGAGGAAGGGGAGGGCCCAGGTGGGAGGATGGGGAGGGCCCGGGGTGGGAGGACGGGAGGGCCCGGGGCAGGGGGATGGGGAGGGCCCAGGGCGGGAGGACAGGGAGGGCCCGGGGCGGGAGGATGGGGAGGGCCCAGGGCGGGAGGACGAGGAGGGCCCGGGGCTGGGTTCACATACCGGGGGCGCCAAGCATCACGCGCTGCCGTCACCGTGATGCCTCCACTGTCCCTCCGTCCCTCCAGCGCCCGAGGCTGAACCACACGAGGCGTGTCATGTGATGCTGTCAAGCTACTCACGGTGCCCGTCACACGCCTCCTGATTGGCTGGTCATCACTGGACGCGTCATGCGCAATGGACCAGCCTTGGAAAAAGTGCAACACATGACGCATGTGGTGTGAGGCCGGACGCATTCCCTTCTGCACGCAACAATATGACGTGATTGAGCTGGAGTGGCAGACTGGGAGAAGCCTCAGGTTCGGGACAGGTTGCTACACCCACGCTGGGAGGGGATCCAGGGTCTGGGGCAGGGGCGCCGGTCTGAACCCTGCACCGAGGCATTGCGTTCCCGCTGCAGCGACAACCAAAAAATATCGCTCAAAAAATATCACCAAGTGGTTTCGCGAAGACTGGCAATCCAGTTCCAGACAAGGTACGCACCAATCACGCAGGCACGTACGCCACACGCACACACACACATGTGCACGCACACACGCACACAGACACAGACACAGACACAGACACACACACACACACAGAGCCAACTCCCCCCTCCCACCACCACCACAACCTTCCTACTTTCACTTTCAGTTGTAAAAGTTTCCCGCGCGGAGGAATCCTCTGTCCTGAAGGGCAATCTTCTTAACAAGCAATTTTGCCAATGAGTGTCATTCGGAGATGTCTGTGCCTAATGAGCCCCGCTTACTCGCGTCAGACAATTGTTGTTGACGTCACGACGTCACGTCCTGCTGGTATTCCCCGGGGATAAAGACGTGTCTTTCGCGACGTACGAGAAGGACTCTTTTTAGTTTCCTCACATCCGCTGTCAAATAGTTTTCGGCGGGTCGGGAAATGACTTTGATCTTGAACAATGTTTTCCTGTGTCAGGTGGAAACTGGGGAGCAAAACCTGAAGCCAAAATGTGCATTTAATTTCAAAAACTGAACAACTGAGTCGCACGCGGCAGGTGCAGGGGGTCCAGGGGTTCGGCCCCCAGGGTCCCTCTGAACCTGTTTCTCTTGCAGTCTTTGAAACACATTGGTGGTTCCGTGCTGAGTTACGAAATTAGTTTTCTGTCCACCCAGGACAGAACTCCACGTGCCAGTAGTACACGCAGGTGCCACAGACTGGAGCCGAGAACAGTGGCCCTCCAGACAAGCTGCCAAACCAGCGTTTGTGTTTTGGTCCAGACAAGGGCTTGTGTAGCTCTTTTCCCTTGCGTCAGTCTGAAGCCCAGAAGGCCTCGGAAACACGCGTCGCACGTCAAGGTCAGTTTGGCGTCGACGCGATACGGCCACGTGTCAGGACGACGGGACGTGGAGCACCATACACACACGCACACACACACCATACCGACCTGCGAGCGTGAGCGCACGCATACCTCACACACACACACTCACACACAGAGCACCATACCGACCTGCGAGCGAGAGTGCACG
>JAAUXT010133183.1_pt1 | contig 20480 bp, 31 predicted proteins | sample 7278171 | NCBI WGS metagenome assembly JAAUXT01 (sample SAMN14350112, study PRJNA611818) | marine sediment metagenome | isolation source: surface marine sediment (1.8m) | place: French Polynesia: Moorea | collected 2018-08 | reverse complement strand
CCCCCCCCCCCCCCCCCCCCCCCCCCCCCCCCCCCCCCCCCCCCCCCCCCCCCCCCCCCCCCCCCCCCCCCCCCCCCCCCCCCCCCCCCCCCCCCCCCCCCCCCCCGCCAAGGTAAGGCTCTCACTCATCACCAATTCCGCTCAAACCTTTCTCAGGCTCTTTGGACAACACGATAAAGGTCTGGGACGTGAAGCAGGCCGAGCTGCTGCAGACGGTGGAGTTCGCCGAGAACGTCGGCTTCGCTCAGTTCTGTCACGACGACGCCTGGGTCGCCGCGTCCTGCTGGAAACGAGAAATCTGCATCGTTGACGTCGACATCGGAACGACCATCAGCAGTCTGCGGGGCCGCAGCAACAAAGACCAGTGAGCCGCTTGTTGTCTGCTTTTCATGCGAGGACACCGAGTTTCCTTCTCAACTCAATGAGTTTCTGCACTTGTGGCTTGCGGTGGGTTCGTTTCAGCAATGATCTGTGCATGCCCATCACAACATGTACGAGGAGTGACGGGAGTGAGTGTGTGGTGGCGATGAGAAATGTGGAGATGGACCTGTGGAGCATGGGCACCTGTTCTCTTGTTCACACCGCGAAAAATCGAGTCCAAGACTGGAGTTCACATCACCTCGGGACCGGGATCGACCAGAGACTCCTCGTCAGCGCCAAGCACTTCGTGGCTTATGCTGGATACAGGTTTGTCACTGTCTTAATTGATGTCACATGTCACAGTGTGCTTTGTCTTTCAATGCAATGTTGTTGCCTGACCAGTTCATGTGTAAATCGTATTCTGCAGATCGCACCAGTTTTTCATCATGAACGCCGACAAACCAAGCAATCATGTGGAAGTCACTCTGTTTGAGGCTCACGAATTCGACAAGAAGTCCGAAGTGCCCGATCACTGCAGCGCTTTGAAGGAACACATTTCTGCACTCTGTGTGCACAACCAAGGAGACTATGTTTTGGTAACTTGACTTGCAATTCAGGTTTTGATCACGCGCGCCGTGAACACATCCAGTCTGCACGATCTTCTTCATTGTTGTGCTAAGTCCCTTTAGGGCGAAGCACCATGTGGTAGTGCAGTATATGGCAAGGTGGATGAAATGTCCCCTCCCCCTCCCCCTCCCCCTGCCAGACCCCCCTCCCCCTGCCAGACCCCCACACACACACACACACAGAGAAGACAAGGAGGACAAGGAAGAATTGACGACATTACCGGCAAGGGACTTCGCACTGCAGTTGCCTTGAGCACTGCTTCTTGTTTGCAATGCGGTTGTGCGATCTCGAAATTAAAGTGGAATGTACGTTCATATGGGTACGTATTTTAGGCTTGCAATGGACTGACCAGGAGTGTGCACTTGTGCAGCACCGCAGACGGGCACCTTGTGAGGCTTGTGGCAGGTGACAGATCTCTAGGAAAGATTCACAATTTCCATCTTCCACCTTGTTCCGACGACTGGCTGTACTTTCTCACCAAAAATATGGTAATTTGCTTCCAAAACTTCGCTCAATCTCACAAAATGTGTTTGATTGTTTGAGATGTTCAGCATGGTGTCAAGAAATTGTTTCACAAATCAGTTGGTTTGCGTTTTGACACAGGTCGGGTTGTGGAACATAAAGACGGAGGCAATGGAAGTGATGTTGGCTCATCCGTGCCGTGTCTGCAAGGTGGTGGGAGTGGACGAGAAAATTGTTGTCACCATCGCTGAAGACGGAGTTTTAAGAATCTGGGACAGAAAGAGACCTCCTTATCACCACGACCTTTCTCTCTTCACAGGTTTTGCATCCAGAGCCTTTTACAGAAACTCATTTCACAGAAAAGGAAGTCTCACACAGACAGAACGTTTGTATTTCTGACAAAAACGAGGGATGTTTCTCTCCTTCTTGTGTTCAGGTGAGGTGCGGGTGGAATCGGACAGCGCTGCGGCTGAGGCGGGGCAGATGTTCCGGAGCCTGATCGCTGACGTGGCTGGAGAGGAAGCGCTGCGCGCCTTGTCGCTCACTGACTCCCGCTCCCTGCTCACCACACAGGAGACTCTCAACTACTGGACGGAGCCGGGTTCCGACGACACCGCGTCTGACTCTCCGTGCTCCAAGTTCCACAGTTTCGAGTAATGTCACTTCAGATTGCAAGTTTGTCTTTTCAGTTACATTGCAGTTGTCACTGCATGAGTACTGGTCTGACCAAGGCTGGCTTCTTTTTTACAGCAACTCCCGATACATTGGAGTTTCTCAGAGCCACCCAAGAAAAGGCTACGTTTTCGCGTTCTCCATATGGGACCTCAATTGCATGTCTTGCGTCAGAAGGATCTTCTTTCAGGAGAGATCTGTGCAGGTTCGATGACCAGAATTCTCGTCTATTCTTGCAAACAAACAGAACACCAAGCACGACTCAGTGTCATGAGCCCCGCACCTGCGCGGGCTTCAGCTGGTTGGAGCCGGGAAGAACTTTTGGCCTTGGCTCTTTCATTGCTCTCACAAAATGAGCCCGAACAGTTTCTTTTGACCCTGTTGTGCTTCAGATCCATCACGTCGTCGATGATGAAAACTTGCTGGTGACGGAAGGTTCCGAAATGAAACTCCTGAGCCTCACTTCTTGGAAAATGTGCAAAACTTTTCCAGGACGGACAAGCGAGTCCCCAAATGTCACGTTTCTCAAAAATCGAAGAGGTCAGTGTATATGTGTATCGAACTGATGGTTGTGGATTTGTGTGTTTTGGGTGTATCTGCGCGTTGCGTTCTGGCAACCTTTGTTTACTTTGCGGTTGCTGCGCTTCCCAACAGAAATCATCGCTGAGACGGAGGACCGTCCGTGTCTGAAGCTGTTTGACGTTGACAGCGGGCGGATTGTCGGAACTCTGGTGCCCTCCAAGAAAAGTGCGAAGGAATACCTGTCAGGCAAAGGCACCGCATCTGCTGGACAATTCATGCACCTGCAGGTTCATGTCTCAAGTCGTTTCGAAACGTGCAAGAGTGTCACATCGATTTGTTGCACGAAGGTCCTCTGCGACAGTTTCTGCGACTGTTTCATTTTTGACAGGTGTCAAAAAACCAAGCCATTGTCTGCGGATGCCTGAAGGGAAAAGAGATTTTTGTTTGGAGCGTGGCTGAGAGGGTAACGCTGCATGTTCTGACTCCATCTGAGCTGCTGCCGGGGCCAAAAGACGCGAAGAGTTTCCTGCAATTCAGCCACTTCCTCGCAGACAGTGGAAAGTTCGTCGTCGTTGTCCAAGATCATCCGAAGGAGGCCGACTGTGACAACTCGAGAGTCGGTGTTCTTTGCGTTGAATCGGGTGCGTTTTCTGACTGAATGTGTCATCTTGAGTGTCACACTCTTTCTGTTCCTTGCAGAGAAGCTCAGCAACAACCAGGCTTATTTAGGTAGTGGATCTGAAGCCCCAAAATGTGTATCTTTTCCCTAGTTCGTTGAGGTTTTAAGCCTCTGCCTGGTCTCTTTTCCTGGAAGAGCTTTGTGCAGTGTTCGCACGAAGGGCAAAAGAGCGAACGTTGGTTGTATTGAGCCGCACTTTAGGTTCCAACTTATTTCGTTCCAGGAGCGAAGCAGTTCGGCATCACCGATGGGGGAAAACTCCACGAAACTGACAGTGATGGAGAAATCTTGTCCGTCCTTCGACTGAACAAGACCAAAAATCTCCAGCTGCTCGCCCTGAACCAGACAGGCCGAGGTAATCGAAGTTCTCTTGCTTCTCAGGTTTGTTGTGTTCACTTTGCACGTGGGGTGATTGTGCTGCGTGGATGAGACAAGGCTTTTGTTGCAGCGACGATCTTGTGCGAATCGGAGACCTCTATCCATAACAATCGGCACAAATTCACTGAGACTAGAGCGAGGCTCGTCACATGGTCGACCGATCACAAAGGCAGAACAGTGACACTGTGGGAACCAAGGAAGGCGGTCTCGGCGTTGCAGCCTCTGGGGTACTTCACACCTGACCAACTGGTGAATGACCTCATACTGTTGTAGAAAATCAGAACTCTTAATTTTACAAATAATCAGGGATTATTTTGCTTGGTTTAGCATGCCAGCAAAGTTCATTGCTGTCTGAAGCTGCTCACGCAAGACAGCACCACTGGACAGCACCTTGAAGCTCTGGTACCTCAAACTAAATCTACAAGTGCAGGGTGAACAAATGGCTTCTGCGTCTCAGGTATCAAGCCGTTGTTTGACTGATTTGCAGGTGACAGACGTGGCGCTTCTGGACGGAGGGAACACGGTGTTGGTGGACAGCGCGACGGGGCCGGTCCAACTGCAGCTGCGCGGAACGGACGCCCCGGCCCCGGGAGACGCCTCCGCTGCCGCGGTGCTCTTCGCGGGAGTCGGTGAGTTCGTGTCGTGCATCGTGATCGGAGTTTCAGTTGAAAAGAGTTGGAAAATTTTGTCATTTTGTCTCTTGTTTTCAGAGCTGAACATGAGGTACGCAGGTGAAAATGGCGGGCAATGAGGCGGAGAAGTTGATGGCCTGTGGTTTTCTTGTTTTGAGAAAGCCACATTGTTCGTGGTTCAGTTGATTGACGATTCGTACTTTGTCAATTTTTCTCAAGCATGTCAAAACACGTAGAAAACAAAACACGCAAAAAATTCAAGATCAGAACTTTTCGACCTGTCTATCTTCTGTAATCAATGAAGGCTTCACTCGCTGGTCCTTCAGGACTGTGTTGTTGCTTGAGCGTGGTAGATCTAAGTCTCGAAGAGAAAACTTATGCTGTGCACGGGACACTTGGAATCTGCGTAAATTCAGAAGGTTTTGTTCGCCTATTTGTCTTCCTTTTCGTACTAAACTAGCAAAACAAGACAATGATTTTCTCAGTTGCGAAGAAGACATGTGGAAATGGTCTGTGAATGGTGCGGCCAAAGATTCAGTCAAGTTGCGCTCGATCCTGCAATGTGCGTGAAACACTCGAACACGGAATGAGGAAAACCCAAAAAGACGACGATTCGTTGGATCCGCAGAACGACAATCACTTAAGAGGCCTTAATTCATTCCACGGTGCAATGGCTGCAGTTTAAGATGAATATTTGCTTTGATCGTTCGCAGAGAGAACCGCAATTGATCTGACACTTTCCTTCGCGTGACCGTTTCCAATGTGCATGGTAGCGACGCTGTTGTGGTTCATTTCCTCCACTTTGGCGATGTTCGATCCGCCCATTTCTCCTCCGCATTTGCTGCAGCAAATCTCCAGAGCCAGAATCAGCAAGGACAGCGCGACGCCCCCAGCCATCGAAATGAAGACTCCGCCAACTTTGGACAAGGTGATTCCAGATCCCTCCTGGTTGTCATCTGGACATTTAACTTTCTGATCTGTCCACCATTTCCGCTTGAGGCTGTCAAGAACTCTGTCTCGTTGCAAATCCAAAATTCTGGAACAACCCAGAAACCAATTCAGGCGTGTGGCTTTGTGTGAACGGGCAAAATTTATTTGTGAATTGTATTTTTGTGCACTCACGCGTTTGAAATTTGTTCGACGAGTGGTGAGTTCTGTTGAAGAGCAAATGCGACAGGTTTGGTGCTGAATTGATCTCCAACCACCGTCAAGTCGCACACACGCCCTGCTTCGTAGGTCAGCGTTGGACCAGAATTCAGAAATGCAAAACCGCCTTGTTTCACCTGCAGATAAAATCAATTGAAATTCGTGTTCCTGTTTGCATGAGTCTCACGTATGACCTTGTACTCTGGAGTCTATGAGTTCCTGTTTACTTTTTCAACGCCTTCGTCTGTGGAGTTCAGGAGTCCGGTGGCCTTCATGCGGTTCCAAATGATGGTGTATTTGTCTCCCAGAGGATAGTCCCAAACTGCGTACTCGGATGATCTGTCCGCAGAGTTCGGAGATGTCGACCCTACAGTAAACAACACGCAGACAATGCATCTATCCTGGTTCAGATCCCGGAGGTGAAACGTGTCCCCCAACGCGACTCACAGTTCCTGCAAACCTTCTGATCACAAATTAAAATGGATGCAAACAACTTCATGTACCAAGGGACATTGTTTTCCAGTTGTTGTAGAAGGTCTCCTCGATGTTAGCCATGTGTTTGAAGTAGGTTTCTGTGTCCGATCCTCTGACGACTGAGTACTGAACGTCTGTTTGAGCCGCCAGATCGTCAAGAGAAGAAATACTCACCTGAGAGAGAAACAAGCAAAACAACAAGCAGTGAACAGACATGATTCCTTCAGCCATGCAGGAAGCCATAAGTGAGAAAGCTTTGTTGATTGGACGCTGGATTTCCATTGAAATTGAATGCGTTCCATAACTCCACCTGCATCCTGGACACTGTGAGGAAGGCTGCCAGGTTCGCTGTGTACGTGGCCATAATGACACTGCAGAAGAACCAGAAGCCCGCCAGCAAGATTCTGCTGGACAAAGCCTTTGGCGCGTCTCCCTCTCCTGAAAAATAAACATGGCTCTGTCCCCCCTCCCAAGCAGAATTGCAAAAAGGCTTTCTTACAAACATGTTTTTTCTGTGAAAAGGAAAGAACTCTTTTCACCTGATTTGGTAAAAGCTCCCATGACAAACCATGCGCTTTCTTTTACACTGTAGACTTTGCCTCCATCGGGAAAGTGATCTTTTCTGTTCCTGTAGCTGAAAGGACTGAACTTGTCAAGAAGGTACACCAGAATCGTGATTCCTAAAAGAACTGCAGACACGACGACCCAAACCTGCAACAGAACGCAAATGAGGAACACCAAAAATATCATTTGCTAAACAATCGCTTGTTTTGTGCACATGAAACACAAAACTGACCTCGTAATGAAAGACGTCAACAAAAGTGAATAGATTGTTTTCAGCCTCTGGTTTCTTCAGCAGGATCCTGATTCCAGCGTACTCGTAGTACGGGGTCGTGAAATCTACCACTGTGTCTCGTTCTAGAGTCACGGACATGGGAGCTGCTGCCATGTCCGCTTTCTGCAAACAAGGCAGACTTTACATTGACAGGATGTTTCAAATACTCGTAAATATAACATGCGAGGCCCAGTTTTCTGCAATTTGTCCAGAAATAATCCTTCAAGATCCACTCTTGTGTGCGTGTTAAATGCCTTTATTCGGACACTGCAGTCTTACCCAGCTATGACCGTCGTCTCGACAAAAATGGAGGAGCCGCACCACACCACAACTCCAACTTGCACATACTTTTTGGAGCGCCCAAGAACAGTGAAGGTCAGTCTGCACGCACCCCTCTCTGGAGTTCTCCGATCATGCCGCTCCAGTTGCGTCCGTCCTGCTGCGTGCCGTACTGCCCGTCCTCCGGCTCGCGGATCTCGTACGTGAAGTTGAGTCTGCGCGAGATGCGCTCGAGCACGTCGAGCGTGTAGCCCGAGTAGCCGTACGGCGTGCGGAATACGAATGGGGGCTCCTGCAGAGAAACAAGCAACATTGTTCAGTGAGGTTTATGTTTTGTGTCTGAGTCTTCGCCAGCACAGGCGCACGATGAAGCTTCGTCCAGACTGTGGTGACCCAAGAACTTACTCAGTCACGAGCAGTGGAATGTGTGAATTATATACGAGGAGATCAATGGGGTTTTTTGCTGAAACAGAGTTGGAGGGGGATTCCCGAAATCGGGGGAGCTTCAGACTCATGGAAATCCTGCCCATTATGTTCACCCCAGGCGTGGTGGCGTTGTCCCCCTCCCCCCGACGACGGCGGCGGCAGCGCTGTGGATCGGACTGCGAGACGAGAAAAACACGGCACCGAGGACGGCGCGTTGGTGAGGGACGGAGGGAGGGAGGCCCATGTCATCTGCAGGCCGTGCCTGGTCTCTGCGGAAGGAAGCAGGCAAACTACTCGTAGTTCTTACTGGCGTGGTGAGGATTCTCCACTTGGCTCCGCTGCTGCGCTCTGGAAACACGTTCTCCACGTCCAGCTGAACCTCGGCGTCTTCATTCGAATTCGACCACTTGCCGATCTGCAAACAGGCACGTCTCTGCTGCAGACCAATGCCTGCAATTCAAGGGGTTCGTTCTTGTTCGTAAAAACGAACAGCATTTCACCTTTTCTGTGTCTGTTTCCACGGTGTCGCTGGCAGAATCTTTTCTCAGTGTAACTCGGTTGATGATCAAGGTGAGAAGAGGGACGTTCGTCTCCGGGACGACACCAACATCGCCCAGGATTCCCGCACTCGTATTCTGAAATGGTGTAGGCGTGTGTTCCTCCGTTGTGCAGTTCACTTGTGCCACACTTGTGACAAGAGAGTGTGATTCAACGATCAGGGAACAGAACTGAGGCCTGTACATTGCTGCAAATGGTTTCTGAGCACCACAGACTGTGGTGTTGGACGAGCATCAACTACAGAGGGTGTTTGTCTCTTTGTTCACAGAATTGCTCAAGAAATTTCTGTTCTCTCTTCATTTGTCAACGGAAATTAAGACGTTGAGTTTGCCCCCAGCCTTACATCTTTGAGGAATTGAATGAACGAATGGAGATTGTTGTGGTCATGTTTTGTGCCTTGGAGCGAACAGTCCAGAGCTGCCTGGTACTGTTCGTGGCTGTCCAGGTATCTGATCAGAGTCAAATAGGAATCCAGGACGTACGAAGCATCAATCTGAAATGAAGAGAATGTCTTGAATCTGTTCTTTTTCCTTTGTGATCTGCACATTATGCAACGATGTTGTTGAAAATGTCCAGCTTCGTTGGTGAACTTACAGCGTTGTATCGACTGTTCTTCATCTTGACCTGCAGCACTTGGAACTTCTCGTCGAGTATTTCATGGTGCAGGTACGCGATTGTGCCGTTGTCACATCCACTGGGTTTCAGGTTCCCTATCTCTTTGCTCACCCAGAACCAGTTGTAATATGGAAACAGCAGATCTTGCTCGCAAGCCTGGGAAAACAGCACAGCGCAACGAGGCTTGGAAAATAGAAAAGAAAAGGTGGATTCTGGGGGTTCTAACACAACACCTAGTTGACTTCACAGATCTCGCGTGGATCGCGGTGCTGGTGCATGGCAGTGTCAACTTTCATTCAAACTTGCCCTCCTGTACTGACGTGCACGTGTTCTGAAGAACTTACAGCGTTCAAGATGTTTTCTGCATTCTCAACAGATGACATCACTATGAAGGTTCTGACGGCCATGTCTTTCCGGATGTTTTGCAGCTGGATGTTGGTTCCGCTTTTCTCTCGGTCCATCCTGGCGAGGAAGAACAGTGCTCCCTTTCTGTCGATCTCTCCACTGGGAATGATGTCCATGTCTGTGTGAGCAAAATTATTTGTGCACCAAATCAAAATCAATGTCACCGACACACAAAGTTCTGTGCTTTTGCAGTACTCACCAAAGGTACTGTCATGAAAAATCGCGATGTGGTAGGTACTTTCTTCAAGTTGTCCAATGGCAAGTCTGGTCGCTGCAGCAAGGTACACGTCATCCGCAGGTTTGATGGTCAGTGACATGGGCGTGCCCTCCACCATGCAGTTGCGCCCAAACACGGAAAGGTAGGGCAGGTCCATCGTTGCCGCCATGTTTGCGAGAGTGCAGTCCAGGGATGGAGTGAGGTCAAGGATTCCCTCATATTTCTCCTTCACACTGCAAACTGGTCGAGTCACAACAGAAAAACTTTGACACTGAGAGTCACAGCTCTGCTTGATTTGGAGAGAACTAACCAGTGTTGCTCATCAGACCATTGTTCATTGCTCGCAAATTACTCACTTTTATTTAAAGCTGAGAATAACCCGAACTCGTCCACTGTCACAAAGACTTCCTCATGCTCGTTGAGGCTTCCAGCTTGAGTGAGAATCCACTCAAGACCAGTCTGCTCCTCTTCTAAAACTACCACTGTGCAGAGAAAGAATGTATGTTGGTAGATCTATAGTACCGAACTGGTTGTGTTTTGTTGAGATGATCAGGATACAAAACTTTACCGGCACTTTGGTTGTGCAAATATACGAGGAACAAAACTTACAAAGTTTCCCGCTCAGTGAATCGCCGACCAGCATCAGATGAACAACAATGAATTTGAAGATTCCTGAAGATTTCATGGTTATTTCCTTTTGTTCTCTTGTTTCAGAAAACCATTTTTCTTGCTGCTCAACAGAAAAGTAGGAAAAAAAGTGGAAGTGTCGGTGTGCATGACAATCTCCGTGCGCACCTCAAGATGGATTGTTGTGCGATGATTGTTTGATTCCAACCTTGACAATAAATTATGGATGATTTCTTTCGTGTACTTTTCCTGCAAGAAAGCCAAGCGTTGGGAATCAACACCTGCAGAACTCTGGTCACAGCTTCATGCAGACACACGGGTGTCACGCCTTCGAGATCCTTGGCCACCCGTTTCAGGAAAAGGGATGTACCAATTCAAACTGTCCGGAATTTTGATTTCATCTTTCAAACTGACCTTTCGTTGTTATGGTTTGAATCATGAGTGAGACGAAAATGTTAATTTTCAGGCGGGGTGTGAGCACTCAGAACCGGAAAGTAGACGAAGACGCCTCCCAACATCTCGATGTGCAGGTGGCTGAGACAAGTGACTGTTTTCTTTCTTTTTTTCTTTCTTTCTTTCTTTCTTTCTTTCTTTCTTTCTTTCTTTCTTTCTTTCTTTCCTTCCTTCCTTCTTTCTTTCTTTCTTTCTTTCTTTCTTTCTCCTGAAACAAGAACCTCCTCAGTAGGATTGCCTTCGGAGAGCCACTGTGACGTTTTTGAATTTTGAAAACAAATTCATTTGAAGGCAAAAGGAATGCGATAAGTTTCCTTGTTGCTCCGTTCAACAGACTGACAGGTTCGCCTGGGAATATTGTCAGGTGTGCAGCTGAAAGAATAAAACCCTTCGTCGAATAAAAGAAGCCGGAGCTGTATCTTGTTACAGTCATCAAGGTCGAGTGTGTGTGTTCGTGCTGATGCGACAGACACACCGGAAATCTTGATTGCATGAGGACTTCAGTCAATTCTTTTGAATTTTTCAGTGGTTGTTGTCCCATCCGTTTTGGTCCGATAGTTTCCAGACGGACCAAAACAGAACACCAGGAAAGAAATGTGACTGCGCTGGACTGCACTCTTGGCACTTTTTTGACGATTTTGTGTAATTTTATGCACACCAGATCCACGTTTCAAACACAGATTTTGCAGATTCCATCCAGTTTGATGCATCAGAATGAAAGAACCCGATTGAGCAAACATGTTCGATCCTGTCACTTTAAGTTTTATTTTTATTTTCGTTTCACACATTTGTGAGAAAAAGATTTTTCCAACAGAAGAACCAAAACAGATACAAGTGACGCCAGAGCCAGGAGCACGAAGATGCCACTGAGGGCTGACAGTGTCAATGGTTGAGCAAAGTTCTCGAGTTCACCCGACGAGCAGAGGCGGTCTGAACGCTTCCACTTGTTCTTCCACCGCTCAATCAGCCCAGCTTCTTGCAACTGTGCTATACTGGAACAAGTAACGTTTGGTGCATGAAAATCGGATTCTTTCTGCACATCGATATTTCTGCATCTCGCGCAAGGGTCTTTTTCCCTTTTACCCAAGACCAGATCTGTCCACATTGAGAGGTGTCAAAGTTCATGAATTCCAGTGCTGATTGCTCAGGATATGTACAGACATATAGGTGCAGCGTTGGGGCAAAGAGCGCCCCACAAACCTCCAAAACACCAAAAGAACTGGGTTTACTCACTGGATATTGATCTCATCCAGAAAAGGATCAGACTTGGGCACGGCGAATGCAAGACCGTTGACGTTGAAGCTAAATTCAGAAACATCAAACTTCTCGCATTGTTCAGTCCTTATGTGCTCGATAACACCTTGAAAAGAAAAAACGCACAGTTGGCTCGACACAAAGAGAGTTTGGTTCATCATTGCCCTTGGCATGATCACTGCGAGATTTGTACCTCTGTACCTCTGTCGTTGATGTACGCGTGACGTCCCGACTCCACCAAAGCCAACACTTCCTCTCGACTGACTGACTTGCTGACAGTCTGCAGTCTTGACCACAGTTTGGAATAAGGAGTCCCTTGTCCAGCTCCCTGAGAACACAACACAGGCAAACAAGGAAGACAACTGCGAGTGCGACATCCAATAGGGCGTGGGCCCCGTCGCGCGTACATCCCCTTTGACTACTCCCCAGGATGGGATGCAATGCAATGCTACATGACGGGACATCCCAGATGAGATCACCCCCCCCCCCAAAAAAAAAAAGAAACACGAAAGCTTTGTTTCAGTTTCAACCATATGGTGCCCTTGCCCAAAAGGTACACAGCACAAGGACATTTTTTGTTCTTGTCAGACAAAATGTTGTTCACGAGTTCAAGAACAAGCCAAAAGTCTTCCAACTTTGCTGTCCCCTCACACAAAATTGTGCAAGAAGTGATTTTGCTGGTTTTTCATCACAGAATCCAAGCAAAATGTTTTTGACTGATTCAGGACCCAGGCCATTCTGTTTGGCTTCGCAGTGGGGCGACTGTGCAAAAGGTCGTACGAGCACTCGTACCGAGAACAGTTGAACAAAGGTGGATCCTGCATCGATCAGTGGCACCAAATGCGTTGCCTCGGCGAATTGTTGCAAAGTTTGGATTGGCAATGTAGACCTTGCCACTGTCAAGAAGGCGGTGGAATTGGCCGTGTACGTTGAAATGATGACCACGGTGAAGAGGGACCACAAGATGGTCAGGGTGTTCCACGACACAAGACACGACCTCATCAGTCCTTCTGTTGACAAACGTGGCGCACTTTGTGAGACATGTAAGTCGAGCTTGGCATGGATGACAGAGACCTGAGATGTTCTGCAGCATGGTGATATCTACATACAATACCTTGTTCCCCAAGTATGGCAAAGGCCTGCATCAGGTTGTCAGATAAATGTCTCCAGTGATTTGTTTTGCAACTAGTCGCAGGTTTTGTGTTGAACATGTGCCACAAAGAGTTCACAACAAAGGCAAAGATGCCAACAGCGACCAGAGACCCAGCGACAGCTGCCCAGACCCTGCAAAGTATTACAGACATGACATAAAAGTGTCCGTTTCTTTGGAAGCAAAACAATTCAACAGTTTCTTGAACATTCAGATTCTCCAGAAGACACCCTTTGTGCATGAATTGTGGACGCTGCCCTCTCGTGAATCGGCTGTCACAAAACACCAACTGCAGCAAATGTTTTGGTGATCTGTCGTCTTGAACAACAAAACAAACTTGCTCATGATGGAGAGGTTTAAAAATCTTGGTGAAAGGAACACTGCCATCTTTGGCCTTTGGAAAGAGAACGGCGGAGCCCTCCTCATCGTAAGTGGCGGTGAAGGCCACCACGGCCGCTCTGTCGGCTGCTGGAGTCAGCGTCGCAGCAGCCAAGTCCACCTCCTGCAGACAAGAAAATTGCTTCTTTATGTATTCTCGTGAAACTGGTCGATTCAAGTGGATTTGCCTGTCCCTTTGCCTTTACTTTTACTTTTCACGTGACAGTGATTTCGTAGGTGTTCTGCTCCCTCAAGACTCGAGGACCTTGCCTCTGGATCCTGGATCTACTTGTTTTAAGTCACAATTATCTGAGCAACTCACACCCCTGGCGAGCATTCCAACAAGTCCCGTCCACTGACCGTTTGCTGCGACTGCGCCGTACTCACCATCCCACGATTCAACCACTTCATATCTGTCGGCAAGAGCAACAAACATAAACACAGTTGCACTTCCACATTCAGTGTGTCGATGTGAGGCGAGCGCATGGTTTATGTTGCTAGTGTCTGTCCAGAGAGATGTTTCCAGATTTCATGGCCCGATACACGTACAGCGTATCCGGCCCATGTCAGATCTGGTCCCTCTCTCACTCGTCCCCCGTCTCTGTCTGTCTGTCTGTCTGTGTGTCTGTCTGTCTGTCTGTCTTCGTTAAAGACTTGCTTGCCTGAAATTTAATCTGTGTGCCAGCTCGTTCAACAGGTCAAAGCAAAATCCAGTCCAGTTCACCTCGTTGTTCACCACTTGTTTGATAACAAACGGTGCAGCCTGAAAACTACAGTACATGTAACTTCTTTCCAACAAAAAATTCCAACAAAGGCATCTTGACAATGTGTGGCTTGTGGAGAGGAAGAATGAGCAAACCTCCAGTGTGGCAACCTTGATGGTTCTCTGTTCCAGGTCACTGAAGGAGTTTGGCAGAAGACGAGTTTCGGTGAGATTGAGACCACTGGAAGGTGTCCACGTCATCCTGGTCTGCACCACAGGAGTTCCGTTTTTTGACAAGTCAACAGCTGACACCACGAAGAGCGTGTTTTGATTGTATCCATTTGTGTCAAAGAAAATGTCTGAGGTCACACCTTTGTACGTGTTCTGAAAGAATACAACAACATCAGAAGGGACCACCACTTTTGTCGCAAGAGATGTTTCAAGATCTCAAACATTTTCTTTTGGCCTCTGCAAGACCAACCTGAAAGATCCTGCGTTTTGTGTCCCATCCGCCTGACCAGAGACGAAGATCTGGGCTGTAACAGGTGATGCTCGAGCCGGATGTCCAGTTCCCGAACCTTACAGAAGCCACCAGCGCATTCACGAGGACCAAAAATCCATCAACCACCAGCCTCGCATCAACCTAAACACAGGCACAATGACAAAAGTGGAAGCACATGCGTCTTCTTGTGTGTTGGTTTCAGGGGCAGCTGTGACTCTGACCACAAGAATCGCACGTCAAATGTTTTTGGTCGATACACGCGAAGTTGCAAGACGTCAACTCACGGTCAAGTTCTCCGGAACAAGTTGCAGCAAATTGGGATCAACAGGAGCGCAACGCCGCTCTTGCCTGCTTGGGTAGAAGTGGTGCAGGGCCAACAAATTTGCGCTCGCCCAGGAAGACAGATCTGCCACGTTTTTCAAGTCGATGTCTTCGTGAACCACAAGCCAATGATACACGGATACGTTGAAACCAAGTCTGGCTGCCTGAAGTCAAAACAGTGTTCTTGTTGTCTTCAATCTTTTGCGTGCAAGTTTCTTGATACCTGAGAAATTTGAATTTACTCAAGGTGCTTACAACGGTCAGCACCACTCTGGCATTTTCTTGGTGAACCAAAACCATGAAGTTCCTTCCGTGCTGAATCGTTGTTTTCACCAGTTCCAGAACGTGTTCAACATGTTCCTCAAGAGTTTCATTTTCTTCAAAGCTTCGAAGATCAACCGGCAAGATCTGCTTTGTTTCTGCGGACATTCTTTCAAAAATTGTTTTGACGTGGGACGTGTCTGTAAAAAAACAAAATTTATGCGAGTGCAATTTGGTTTTTTTTTGGTCAAAACAGGAACGACACCAGAGAACGAAGGCGTCCCAGGGGAAAATGGGTCTGTGTGTTATTTTTCGTTCACTTGCGTTCAAAAATTTGAACTTGCACGACGCCGAATGCAACAGTGGAGGACAACATCAAAAGGCAATTGCACAATACCAAAACCGTCAGTTTCACAAAAACTGGAACACTCACGGAAGCTGTTGTCATAGAATAACACGACGTCCGACCATTTCATGAAGAGAAGCATATCCATCGCTGCATCGATTATGCGACCTGGTCGGTTCCTCAGGAAGAAGGTGCTTGGAAGATCTCCGATGCTTTCAACAATGCTGACGAGGACAAGCATCAAAGGGCACTTGGAAAAATGTCACAAATGAGTTTTTTCAAGACCACCCCAATGTGGAGCAGCAGTTACCCCCAGTCATCACAGTTCCAACCTGTTGGGCCCAGGGTCCTACCCCAGGCGGGACCAGATCGCAATTCATCCTGATAGATCTCAGACCCACAAGAGCAATAACAATGGAGGTTAGCAAAACCATACGGAACCTGCATCCTTCTGGGGTGACCGCGATGTGAGGGATATTGTAGAGCGAGAGTTGTGAGTTCAGCAGTCGAGCCGTTTCACAAGTCACCTCACTCACCAAACCTGAGATCCCCCTCTCCAGCAAATCACACACTACAAAATGATCGGTGTGCCTTGTCACGCATCAGCAACAGTGGGTCACTCAGAACATTGTTTAACAACAATTTCATTCCTGCTCTTACCTTTCAAAGAACTTTTCACGTCGCTGACCGGAGTTTGCGTGGAAGTGAGCAACTGTAGGCTGATGGATCGTGAGGGCAGGATTGTTCTGAAGACGTACTCAGCAGTCGCCACGACTACCTCACCAGGCAGAACCGTTGGTCTCTCAGATATGAGCCCTGAAACCCGTCCACGTTTTGTTTTTTGTTTGGCAAATATATTTTTGCTCTTGCTCAGGCCAGGACATTAGCCCTGACAGGCTTTTGTGGGTGGAGCCCTCACTGAACAAATCGTCCTCCAGTCCAAGTGCTTTGTATACAGGAAACAAGTTGTTCACTGCGCTTCAGTGAATGCTCGTGACTCTGTCTCCAGAAAGCTTGCGAATGGATTCTTCAATCCACTGTTCGAACAGTAAATATCCACTCACCTATTGTTATGTTCAGTGGAGAAACGTTGGCACACTCCAGGAAACAAGCGAGATGAAGAACAGAAAGCTTCAAGTGCATTCTTTGCATCACTTTTGTCTTCTCTTCCTGCGGCTCATTCTTTCATTTGCAATGTTTGTGAAAAAGGAACTCGTGCCTCAGATTTTTTTCAAATGTTATGTCAAGAGAACTCGTGGTAGATCTACTTGCCCGTGCATTATTTATCAGGTGGCGGAGCAAACACAGGTGACAGCAAGCAGAACAGCAATTAAGGTCCTTGGCTGACAGCTTTCAGAATCACATAGTGAAATACAGAGCGAAAACATCTTTTTGACAGAACAGAGAGACACAATCCAAGAAAACACAAGACTTGTCACATCACAGCCATCCTGCCATGCAATCGCTCCCATTGCAGGCCATTGCGATATTCTCACATCAGTTTTCTGTTTGAGCCAAGGCAGGAACCAGCAATTTTGACGCCGAGGGTCGTTCACCAAATCAAAGTCTCATTGGAGGAAGTATTCGTTCGGTATGATGAAGGAACGCTTCGTCTGCAATCGATATTTACCTTTGGATCAAAAATTTATGCAGATGACTGTGAAGAAGAAGAGTCTTCGAAAAGTTTTACAGCTTCCTTGAATTTGATCACGTTTTCCACATGAAGGAGACACTCATCATCAACGTCCTTGCAGCAGTTGCTAGAATTTGTGTCCACATAAGAGCTTTTGTGTCCACATATGAGCTTAGATGGTGGCCTTGCCACAATCTTGTTTTTTTTTTAGAAATGTGTGCAGAGATTTTCAAACCTTGTGGCAGCAAAAATGGTTGTCAGCCACTGGTTTATTTTGGCCACCATTCATCAAACAACAGACTTTGTTGTGAATCTCGTGTGTGTGGAGTCCAGTGCTCCAAAGCTTTTCAACACTTTTTGTTGTGTTGTTGGAAATTGTATTTGTTTGACATTTTTGAGTACACGAAACGAACACCACAAGTTTCCTTCTTTCGAAATATCCGTGGTGAAATGGGCTGTGCTCGCAGGACCAAGGTTGGTGAGAGGTCAAAAAACTGTCTTGGAAACAAAACAACACAAAGAAAGGCAAAACAAAGAAAGAGAAATGAATAGTTGACAGAATTGCTTCACTTGTGTCACGAGAACAAAGTGTTAGTTTGCTGCTCCAGGTACCTCTGCAAGGAACGACCATCCGTAAGATTTCTTCCCTTGCAAGAATCAAGAACTTGCAGGTGACATATCCTTCAAACACAGAAAGAATTCAAGCATTCTCGTGGCAGTGATTGAAAAAGACGAAGAAAGAATGAAATGAAAGAAAGGAAGAAAGAAAGAGAGAGAGAGAGAGAAACAAGAATAAAGAAATGTGCAGGCTCAGCCATCCCACATACATTCAACCCCATAAGCCCCCTGCGTGCCTTCTTGATGAGGTTGGTCATCCACGGGGGGTTGGTCATCCACATTGAGGGGTACTGTGGGACCTCTGGGCTGCCATCCCATATTGCACAACCACCAGGTGATCTGCCCAAAAGGGACATCGCACAACAAACTGTCAAACACATTACACCCCAAAGAAGGGCACGTGGAAAGTGACCCAAGCTTCAGACCCCATTCATAACCAGATGCTGCAGCCCAGCTGCATCAGGGGTCATGGTCAAGAATGTGTGCTCAATTTCAACAACAAAGCATTCAGACGAATCTGCTGGTCTCACATACCTGTGGCTATCAAATGCCTGGTCCCTGGCTCTTCAGTTCAACCCGGCAAGAGAACGACACATCCAGCAAAAGGAAGAAAGGCAGTGGTGCAAAGGTTTGTCACCTGTTCGCTCAGAGGTGGAACTTTTATTGTTTTACAAAAGAAAGAGCGAATCTTTGTTTTGTTGTTTTCGTTCAATTCTTCTTGGCCGTGAAACCCGTTTTTGAACCAATGTGACAAAGACATGTGTGCGTCTGTGCCATTCAGACTGTGCACTTGAGGAAGACGAGCTATTCTCGTTGCATTTGATGCATCTGGTAAATATTGCTCCCACCGTTTATCCTGGCACCTTTCACTGATTTTTTTGCAATCAGTCTGAACACAAAGCACTCGGCAGCGAGAAAGAGAACTGCGATTGAGGACATGACGCCGACGACGCCGAAGATGCCCCCGAGGTCGACGAGAGTGAGGGACTGCGACGAGCTCGACGGACCCGTGCCGCCGCACGAGCCGGACGGCCGCCAGCGGACCGTCTTCCAGCGCTCGATGAGCCCCGCCTCCTGCATCTTGACGACGCTGAAACGAGTGCAAATAACCATCAAATTCTTCGTCATTCCTTGTCTAAGAAAAGACACAAGCGTGAATTTATTTCCAACAAATCTGAAAAATTGCAACACCCATTTCGTGCACTTACTTGTACGAAAACTCATGCAGATATGGTTTGTCCTTTGCCACTGCGAAAGCCAAACCACCAGTGTTGAAAACGTAGCCCGTTGTAACAAAATCCGCACAGTCCGTGGCTGCGACGTATTCGAGCTGAGACTCGTCTGTCATGAAGGCATATTTTTGCGTTCTGACCATCTGCAAAGCGTGGTCCTTTTCTACCGGAAGCTGAATTGTCTTCAGCTTGTCCCAGATTTGAGCAGACGCACTTCCAGGTTCGGCACCCTGGAATTGCAGCACTTTCTTGATTTAGTCCTGCTTTCCAATTTTGGCATTTTGCAATTCAAGTTTTGCTGGTTGCCAAAATCCACAAAAAGATCTATTTATTATCCAAACAGACTCACGGAGAAAAGCTCGATGAGATTTGTGCCTGCCTTCACCAGAGGCATGTACTCATTGGACATTGCCAAATCCTCCAGGGTTCTGATGGGGAGATTGGTGATTGTCACTGTGAGGAAGGCAGCCAAGTTGGCAGTGTAGGTTGCAATGATAATCACACTAAACAACGACCAAAAGATGACAAGCACTCTGGAAGATGTGGACATTGGCTCCAATACACCAGCTGAAAAGAACGTTTGTAATGTTTCAAACAGGCTGATTCACACAGCAAGAAGTGTGTTTCAATAAGACAACTCACTTTGCTCCAAGTACATAGCGTAAATGTGATAGAGGTTGTTGGCGAACGATTTTTCCTTTCGTCGAGCGTATTTGTCTCCGTGTCCGAAAGGAGTCAGATAATTTACCACAAATGATATGACTCCAACAACTATTATTGCTATCATCACTCCCACCCACACACTGACAAGAAAAAAAAACATGTTCTTATCGTTTGGGCTGTGAATTAGAGAAACTTGAAACTATCATAACTGAAAAAACTGAAACCTAACTCACTGATAGTGCAGGGGTTTGAAAATCTTGGACAGCTCGGCACCGTTTTGGGGTTTGTTGATGAGAATTCCGACTCCATCCTCGAGAAACGGCTGCATGAAGTCGATGGCTGCGCTTCTCTCCGCCGTTATGGTCAGTGGCGAGACAATGATCATTATTTCCTGCACAGAGCAACCAGCACTGCTTTGTTATTTCGAAAGCGGAAGCACATCTGACAACAGGAACACGGATTCTCTTGAACCCAGGGGAATCTGTTGCAGCAGTGTTACCAGGTGTATGCAAGGTGGGTATCTAATTTGGATGCACGCGTCACAGTTTGAGATTGACCTTGGAAGTTTTTCAAATCACTGCGCTTGCTAGATACAGCAAGTGCTGATTCTTTCGAAATGACGTTGAATTTCTTGTGACGAAAGCTGGAGAGAAGACGACACAGCGAATCAGGTGTTCAGATGCCTTGACAGTCGCGTGAGGTGTTCTTTTTAGGTGATTTGAGGTGGGTTGCGCGATTTGGGCTCATGACCAAAATCAGTGTGAGCCAAATCAGAGCACCTATAGGCAGCCTCTTCCAAAAGTGTGTGTACAGCAGTTTGATAGTCAAGATGAGGATTGATTTGGGATCTTTTGGGCTCTTCTGGTTCATTTTGGGTTGGGGATAATGTGCAAAGAAGGAATTTGTGAAATTTGAATTTTTGGGTTCCTGAGGTCAAAAAGGTCAAATTTGGAAGTGTAGAAAAAATTGGGTGTAGATATAGAAATGTCTCCATATCTCAGAAGGTACAAATATTTGGTAAAAGAAGTATATTGATGAAATATAGCATACTG
>JAAUXT010013648.1_pt1 | contig 20488 bp, 12 predicted proteins | sample 7278171 | NCBI WGS metagenome assembly JAAUXT01 (sample SAMN14350112, study PRJNA611818) | marine sediment metagenome | isolation source: surface marine sediment (1.8m) | place: French Polynesia: Moorea | collected 2018-08 | reverse complement strand
CGATCCACCGCGCTCAGAAATGATTTGAGATTTATGGCTTTTTGGAAACATGTTCTTCCATTGCCCAACAGTACAATGCAAATACTCATACATCAAAATGTTCATTTGAAGTACAAATACACAAATTTTTGGACATATAAAATTCATGCAAACAGGGTCAACAACTAAGAATTAAGAATTGTAAAAATCAGGCTTCTTCTTCAGACTCCTCTATATCCTCATCTATTCCTTAGCCAAAAACAACAACAAAGTAAGGAAAACACCTACTGTATTGGAATTTACCTAAGAGAACAGTACCACACTCACTGTTGTTTCTTATGAAAAATAGTGGACAACACAAACCAGACAACCTTTTTTGGGTCAAAAGATTAAGGTTAGGAGCATGCCATAAGATAAGACACTGTCTGATAGGGAGGACAATTGAGTATTGAATATTATCAGAGAATTCAGCATTTCTGAAAAATCCTGTTCCTGAGATAGAGCGGTGGATCGGTCAAATAAAAAGCGAACCTCGTAAAGGCGCTGCCAAACTCGTCCCACTTGATCGTCCGGTCATCCACACAGACAGTGCTCGCCCTCAGACAAAGAATGTTGAGAGTGGGGAAAAAACGTGCAACGTTTGTATCAACATGTGTCTGTTTCAGATACACGTGCAAGCAGTGCCACACGACCTTCTCATTGCGCTGCAACCTGCGGCGCCACGAGCGGCTGCACGAGGGGCACAAACCCTTCCAGTGCCAGTGGTGCCCAAAGACCTTCTCGCGCAACGGTGACCTCAAGATTCACGAGTGGAAGCACAAGGAGGCGACGGGCTCCGCGGTCAGTCAGGAGAACGGCGTCGAGGAGGGCATCATCGTCATCGAGCCGACCGACGTCGACGACGACGAGGAGTTCGCGTCGTGCAGCAATGACAGCGCCGACGTGGCGACGCGCAAGGGTGTCGGCGTCAGTGGCGGCGCGCTCGACATGTCGAAAAAGTTTGGGGGTGCGTCTGCTTTCGCTGCAGTGAAGGCTGGTGGGAGCAAATCAATTGATGTATCATCCGTGGTGTCCCTGTTAGCGCAGAACGTAATGAAGTCCGTCTCAAAAGATCCGTCATGCGGTGGTAGTGTCGAGTCAGTGTTTGATAGTCAGTTATCGTCCGAGTCAGCCTTCAGCCAATTGTACACGAAGTACATCGACAGCAACAGTCCCGCATCAGCGATTGCAGATTTAGCTCAGGCGCAGCAGGAGAGCCTCGCTGCGGGTTTGATCCCGGGGTTGGGTGGGATCGCAACCCCAGGCCCACCTGCCCTGTCGCTTCTGTCTCAGAGCACCAAGCTGTCCAAGAAGAGCAAGAGTGTCAGCTACCCAGCTGTCAACGAGGCTCTGAAAGATTGGTCGAGTGCTCCCAACAGTCCCGCTTCTCACGCCCGTAACCTCAACTCGCCCTCCCCGGGTCCGCCCAAGTCTAACGACAGCTCGCCAAAGGGTTCGCCCAAAGCGGAGCCGGTGCCGCGCAGGCAGAACTTTTGCCTGTTGTGTAAAGAATGGTGGGATGACTTCGCGGCGTACGAGTCTCACTGCGCCGGTGTGCACGGCCGTTACCCTTGTCAATACTGCGGCCAAACGTTCAGCAACAAGAACAACCGCGCGCGCCACGGCCGCTCGCACACTGGGCAGAAGCAGTTCACGTGCGGCCATTGTGGCAAGTCGTTCACGCGCAGCGACATTCTGAGGGAACACCAGATCATCCACACCGAGAGCTACCACGGAGACCAATGCCAGTACTGCGGCACCAAGATCACCACCAAGAAAGCCGACCTCCTGGCTCACATCAAAAAATGCATACAGTTGAATAAGTATTCCCCGTCCTTGATTCAGGCCAAAATTGAAGCGGCTGCCAATGGGGAACAGAGCACCTTGCCTTTGGAGTACACCCCAACCAAATTCCTGGCACCGCCAGCCAAGCCTGATCCTGCTGAGTTCACAGCGGTTGCTGGAGGTGAGGCTGTGCCTGACACCGCCGAGGCTCAAGACGTCAGTCCCAACGAAGAGCTGTTCGTCCCGGATGGGATCTCGACCAACACCAGTCCCAGGTCTTTGTTGTCAAACAACAACAAGGGTGAAAAAACACCACCCAAACTTCCCAATAGCGCTGTAGCAGACGGTGGTATTATGGAGACTGTCCCCATCCAGGGTGCGGACTAAAACCACAAATAAAACGTACGTTCCTTTTGGTTGTACTTACTCATGTGCTGCTCTCGTGAAGTGATAATTTTACTGCTTTGTGACCTGGGTGAGGGATTTGTGTCAGTGAGTGTTGCCTACGAATAAATGTCAGCAATTTGTGATCGTACGAACACTTGATCAAATGACAAAATGCTTCCACGAACATTTACGTGCATTTTTGAGAAATTAGAAGTTGCAACGCAGTTTTTGATCTCTTGTATGAATTTCAATGCTTGATCTCGCAATGGATCCTGTTTGTGTGAATGTTCTTTTGTTGTTTTGTGGCCAAGCGCCTGTAATCGAAAGTCCCATGGACACACTGGGTGCAGAGTGTGGTCAAGTTGTGCTAAAATGAATTGGTTTTGACACGTCTATAGAGAGAAGAGACATCGAGACACCGTTTTCAGGATTGTAGACGTTCTTGTTTGGAGCTGTTTTGTCATGTGACTATGCAGCGAAAATGTTTTTGTTTGCACAGGCTTCCAATGTCGGATGGGACCAATTTTTCCTGCGATGATGTACTTAATTTTCGTAGAAAACTTCCGTTTTGGATGTGTTATGAAGAAAACATTGCAAGATTTACATTCCAAGTCTTCCTTTCCCGTGCTTGTGGCGTCGAGCGGGTCTTCGCTGACGCGTGCTCAAATCAGCACGAACCCCACTGCGCTGTTTACTTGTTCATTCCTGAGACTTGGAGCGCGAACTCATTGATCGCGTTCAGTGTCTGCTGTTTCTGCGCAAGTGGGTTCAGACAATATGTTTTTGGTGGTCTTCCAAAGCTGATCATCCTCAAAATTGTTCTGCTGGCCAGTCCGGCAGGAAAAATGTTCTGGCATCTTGCCACTTCTTTCGATTTTTCCCGACAAGAAAAGAAAAGACGACGCCATTGACATTCTGTTGTTGTGCGCTTCGTAATTTGTGGCAGTTCGTTCGAGAGTACGTTGCTTCGTCTGAACTAAGAGGGTGTTTGAAACTCAAACTGGTTGGTATTGCAAGTATTGCGGTATTTATTTTGTGCTCTTCTCAATGTTGTAAAGGGAGGATGGATATTTTTTATGTATTTTCAAACGTTCAGGGATAAAGGTTGTGTATAATGAGTAGCTTAGGGCGACAGTTGTAGTTCACATTTAACTGCTGGCAGTGTCGACAAGATGAAGAAGCGACGCACATGTAATTGGTGCATTTAGTTGCGCGTTGGTTTCATTCCATATGCATTTGAAATGTGACATTTGTGACAGTTTGGGCAAGTGAAGCACCAGATCGTTTGAGAATTCGTCACAAGCCATGACAAGAATTTATGTCTTTCAAATGTGAAGTTGAGCAGCAGCCTTCCCGTGGTTCTGCCCAGGTTGGTCCTGCTCGTCAACCGTATCTTTCAACCAACTCAAGCAGTTTTGACCAGTTACATGCAGTCTGGACAGTTTCTACTGCGACAGAGAAGTTTGTGGGCGAAGAACAGAAGGGAATTCAGCTGAAAATGTCAAAAATGTGAATCCGAAAAGCCAATTCGAAGTAACAATGAAAACCGTTTCTCATGCTCGCGATATCATGTTGATGTCTTGAATTATGCTGGATATCTATCCAATTGCAGTAAATGCTCACCACTTTTGTATTCACGCAAAGCGAGAGAATGATGAAAGTGCGCTTTGCAGACAGTTGTTTGAAATTTGCACTTTCCTTCAGGGAATAACATTCACAGAGTGTCGGTATGTGACCGGTGTGCGCGCATTCATACTGGAAGGATAGTTGCATGTTTTGAAGAGAGGAAGGAAGGAACAAAATTGTTCAAAACGTTGTGTGACCCACAGTATAAAAGAGCGCGAGTTGATGTTTGTATTGGTGAAGATTGCTTGGTTCGTCAAATGGTTTCTCCGAAGACAAGCGAATGACCGCGCTTTCTCACTTGGTAGAAGGGTTTTCAACATAGCTTTGTACTTGACATTTTGGGGAACAGGTTTTATTTGTGATACGAAGACTTGTACATTTGTGATATAAGATGTAGTTCCATGGAAACGTTGCATTAATTCATTGTGCCTTTCTTTGTTCATGTGGTTATGGGTGCTTTTTAAAGTCCTGTTGAAAAATAAAGTTGTAATGACAAGTTTCTGGAGCGTTGATTATATATTTTGAACATCTCGCATCTGCTTGACCTCCGTCAATGGAAGTGTGACTCCCCAGTGTCGCTACACAGAACCTGAATAGGTACTGAAGCGTCAGCAGGCTTCATCGGAGTTTTGCACGACTGTCGAGACGGAATGCCACCTCAGAATCCGACTGAAAGTCGTACTGTCAAGTGCAGGCTGAAGTTGGTATCAACCTGCTTCCAGTACCTTCCGCATAAGGAAACTTGATGCAAAGTGTCGCACAGAAAGAATGAAACTTTGACGGAAACATGGTGGAAGCTTCACTTGAGATGTCAGCACATGCAGAATGGGCAGATACTTTACCATAAAAGGAAGGCGCGCGGTGCGGTACAACTAAAGCTGGCTTGTTTCCTAGGGTCTGGCGGTGGAAAATCAATATGCAAAGTGCGACTAGGGCTGAATCCACCCCAAGGTTATTTGCAGGGCGTTATTATCAAGGGCTTGCCATGTGTTGTGCGCACCCGCTTCGCTCAATACTCCCAGCACGGCAGCTTTCCAAGCCGCTAAACCGGGCAGGGTCGGCCCGGCTGGTGGGGCTACAAACACATGCGCACACAATATGTTACCTTCACTCCACGTGGAACAATTGAATTTGAACATTTTAATCTTCTTTAATCTCGCCATCATCGGTTTGAAGCAGCTTGGCTGCGCGGACCCCCCTCCATGACTTTTTGCGGCACTGCAATAATTCCTTTGCAGGAGGCAAACCCCTACGAAAGTCTGCGATGAAAATTATAATCTCTTGTTAACTTATTTATGAAGCTTTTGCAAGGGGGAAATGCAAATAATAGAAACTGACAAGGGAGCTGGAGTTCTTGCGTCAAGTGAGGTCTTTACTTACAAAAAACCTTCACGATACATTTTGTGCTACATGAAGAGGGTCGAGGGCATAAATCAATAGATTTATCAGCAACATACTTAGATAGCCGGGCAAGGGCAAATAGAAAAGGCAAAAAATGATAACATGCACACTCGGCTCAAGTGACATACTTTTACTGTATTTCAAAAACTTTCCACAGCAAAAATTACCTTTGGACATTATGAGAACAAATGTATGAAAAGGGAGATACACAGATAGATAACATCATTTTGACTAGCACTCGTGGCTAATTGTTATCATTATGTTGGTTCTGCTTGTGTCTTACCCTTCCTTCTAATTTTGATTCAGGTATTCGACACACGTGAGCGTGTACGTCAGTGTGCATTGTGCACTTATCACGGTGAAACAACCTGACAACATTACACATCATACAATGTTTGCACTTGCAATCATATACAAAATGTAATAATCATGAAAAATTTCTCGTACTGAAGTACAGGAAGATACACAGGTCTTGCGCTGAAAATTCTTTGGTCTTCAATCTCGAGTGTGCAGACGTGTGTGCAACAAGAGACAATTTGCTGCTGATCTTTTCACTCGCACTTTGGATCTACTTGTTCTCGTGCCTCGGGAACTGACCAGATTTTTGTTTCGAAAAGGCGAAAGCAAAAATAAATTTTCAACACTGAAATAAAGTGTGACAAAAAACATGTGCACCAAAAACATCAATAACACGGTGATTTTTTGGAGACTTGCTACGTTCAAGCAGATAAAGTTTGAAAGTTTTAATTTAACAACACACAGTAAAATCACTAAAATCATAGCAGATCCGAGCAAAATGAAGCTCACAATCGTTCACATGAAAGTGATTGTGAGATAAAGGAATGTATCGAGAAACGAGGAATGTGCGCGTCTGTTGGTCAGTGTTGGAATGTTCGGATTCAGATCAAGTTGTCGATTTCTGTTGAAAAAACACAACAATTGCCTGCATGCCATGTTTCTTTGATTGCATGTCTTTCAAGAGAAACAAGAGAACATTTCAGATGTCTGTCACTGAGTAAGTACACCAGGCAAGAGGTAACACAAGGTCCTGATCATTTTTCAATGTGCATCCTTTTTTCACAGACCAACGAAAGGACCACGTTGATTCAGCAACCAAAGAGAGGAAACATTCTCTTGGTGAACAAGACAATGAGACAATTCCAAAGCAAAAGACGATGTTGGAGTGCAAATTTCAGGCTGAAGATAAAAGTGTCATTTTCTGCGACAGAAGGCTCTTTTCTCACCTGCAACTTACAATTGGGAACAATCTACCACCACCGCTTTCGTGATTTGTGAACATCGCAACATGAACAACGTATTTACAAATTAGCATAACATTTGTCTGAAACACTGAATCATATAAATAATCATAGCAGCTTTGGGCAAAACTGACGGGCAACTTTCAATCTTCACACGATTTGACTAGGATTTGAGAGAGTTTGATTTTTCTTTCAACGAAACAAAGAACTTGGAGACGAAGAGGGAAGGTGAACGAGACGCGCATTTTTGAGATGTTCTTGCACTTCGACAAAGTTCTGTCTTTGTTTCTTGTTGGAGATTTTTGTTGAGGGTATTTTTGATTTCCACACACCTGAATGCTGAACCAGATTTGCTGATCAGGATTATTTTATCTTTTTCTTTTCGTTGAACTTCGCTATGGTGATCAAGCACACAAAATTCGCAGAGCAACAAACAACAGGAAACAACCGTTTACGTACACCTTTGGCGACTGTGCCACACTCATAAACTTGTTACAGCAAAGTGAAGCACCAGTTGAAACATTCACACGTGTGGGTAAGACACATACGTTTACTTGAATACAAATTCAAACACAGTGATTGATTGAAAGCATCATATTGACATTTACAGCAAAATGCAACAATAAATAATGTGTGGAATCACAAAAGCGATGCTACAATTGCAGAATGATTTGAAACTTTACGAATTGGTGGCACACAAACGTTCTGGAAATCAATAACAGTTTTAAAAAGTTGAAAAACAAAACGGAGAAGTCTTCGAAATGAAGACATTGTGTTGCACCTCATCAAACGTCATTCACATTTGTCGATTTTCAAAGGACAAGTTCCGCTTGAGCGAAAACACGAAGCGTCGCATCGCCAACCGCCAAGAAAATCGATCACGATCGCTCTACTGCTTCGATTGCCGCATCTCAAAGTTTGCTTGTTGGCCGCAACTACGTACATCCTCAAATTTCGTGCGTGCGAAGATGTTCAAAGTGTCTTTGGAATGTGACGCTGGTTTCGACAGTCAGTGGAACGTTCTGAAGCAAACGCTCCGGCATAAGAGCAACAAAAATTTCTGGAATATCGAAGTGCGCAAGAAAACAGAAATGTAACAGACATATCACCACAACCACTGATCAACACCACAAATAAATATCCCATTCACGGGCCCAACTATACAAAGTCTTTGCCCAAACAAGATTTCTCCCTGATCCGCGACACAAACTTGCGATCAATGTTCTCGCCATGCACGAGGCCAAATTTCCTTTTTGTCAGACAATTTCGTCACGTTTTGAAGGCGAATGTCCGGCATCCAAAATGTTTTTTGTGGGGTTCAACTTTTTGGTGATCGTTCTGCAACTGCGGACACCACCGAACGTGTTACATGCAATGCCAACACACTTTCGTACGCCGGAAGAGAAGTATTTGCGCTTGTCGCGAACAACTGTGAGCGAGTAATGGCTTTGCGAGTCTGGTCGCTGATTGTTCCGACAATTAGATGTTTACGTCTTGTTGTCGTAGCAACAGCTGGTGACTTCTCGGGGGTCGACCCACGATTTGGTCAGGGTTCTTTTCGCAAAATTTCCACCGTTCACGGGAGAACAACAAAACTTGGGTCAAAACCACTTACAAGGGCTTGTTATTTCGTATGTTGGTGTGTATGTTTTCTTTTCACGCAAAACACTCCGGATGGACACGGATCAGAACGAAATCATGTGTGGGCACAACACCCCAAGTGGATCCAGCTGAGAAAATAATTTCAGCAACAGAGAAACATGTCACGTTCGTGCTTCTGGATCCACTGTGCCTGGCAGGGATGCTGTTGCAGTGCGTTGACGTGAACTTCAAACTCTGGCGACGTGGTCTTTGTTCGATCGAATTGACGTCGACGTTTTAAGTTGTTGATGCCCACATCAACGCCGCAGCCTGTGCTGTTTTGCTGCATGAACATCCCGACCGCGCAACTACATATCACTGTATCACCACAATAGCAGAAAGCACCACCTCGTCCAGTGCACAGGTGAAACTGTTTTTTGGTATAAAGCTGCACCAATGTATGAATGTATCATACCTCACAGGAAGAAGAAAACAAAGAACAACGGGTGCATTACTCGCAACAAAACTGACAACCACTTACAACCATCCAGTGCAAAACTTTTTTGGAAAATCATTGCAACTCTGCTGCTCCATTTGCGATATCTGGCTGAGGGAACTGGTTGGGGGCAGAATTGGAGTTTTCAGCGGAATCCCCACTGAAGCTCTTGCTGGCTGCATCAAGTCCGAGGTTGAGGGCGGTGGCACTGTCGGCGGTGTCCAGGCTGAGGTTGTACGCTTCAGCGACTTGGTTGGCGTCAGCGCCGCTCATTCCCCCGGCGTTGGCCGCATCCACCGAAGCGCTGCTGTCCAGACCCAGATGGCGTTTAATGTGTGCCTTGCATTTATCTTTGCGGTAGAAAGTTTTCTTGCAGATGGAGCAGGCGAAGCGGCGCATACCAGTGTGAATGGGGCGGTGGCGCAGCAGCGAAGATTTTGTCGTGAAACTCTTGCCGCACTGGTGGCAGATGTAGGCTTGATGCGACGCCAGCGTGTGGTGGATATACTTGGTGACCGACTCGAACACTTCGGTGCAGTACTTGCACTTGAAGGAGACCTCTGTCTTGACGTCGGGTTGACCGAGGTACTCGGCGATCTCCTCGGGAGTCAGCTGGTCTTCGGGCGCGCGACGTCGCCGCTTCCGTCCGTCCATACCCAGCTTGTCCACGATGAAGTCCTGCTCCATCTTCGTTCCCTTCTGCCCGCCGAACGGCGAGTGCTCGTCGTACATGATAATGTCTTTGATGCGCGACGAGTTGCTCACGTCCTTCCCGTTGGCGCCGACGGTGTAAGGCCCGGTGCTGGTGTACTTGATGGAGAGACCCTCCGAGTCGGAGGCCGGGTCGCTGCGCCGCATCGAGGACAGGAGGCTGAGCGCGGAGAAAGGCAACTGACTCGCCATCGACCCGTCCACAAAGCTGGAGGACGGCAGGCCGTAGATACTCGCCATCGTGCCTGAGCGCGAGAAGTCGAGGGGCGTGTCCGAGCCGCCGCCCAGAGGCGAGGCGAACAGCCCCTGTTCCCTGCTGTCGTCTTTCACCTTGGAATTGTCCTCGTCTATGTAGAGTTCCCCCGGGGACTTGGAGGGGCTGCGGCTCGGGTCGTCGCGCTCCGAGTCGGTGCAGTTTTCGGGGGTGATCTCGATCGGGTTGACGACGCCGTTTTGTGCGTGCGCGATGCCGGCGATGTACAGAGGCAGTGAGAGCCCCGGGTTAGTCGCCATACTCAAGTTCTGCGGGCCGTTCTCAGTGCTGTCAGTACCGAATGGGCTGCCGGACAGCGCCTGCCGCATGTGCGGACTATTTTTGTGGGGGGTTGATGTTGTGCTTTGGTATTGAGGCACGCGAAATTGTTGGGAGGGTTTGCGCTTTGCGCTTCCCGAGAGGCCCTTGGCGCCGCTGCTGCTGCTGCCGGACCCTGCGTCCAGCAGCACTTGGTTCTTGCGGGACGACACGGAGACATCGTCGGGCACGCTGGGTGTGGAGCGCGCCGACAGACTCGCCTCGGGCGCCTCGGGAATCACAGTGATGGGCTCCTCCTCGTCGGAGCCCAGGTCGGCATCGCACTGCGCGATCACCTTGACGGGGTGCGCGCGCTTGCGCCCCGACTTGCGCTCGCTCGTCTCGCTTGACCCTGCGTACCCGTTTGCCACGCCATTTACAGTCGGGCTGCTCGTGGTGGCGAAGTTCAAGGCAAGTGGACTGGACTGGTTTGCAGGGTGCACCCTCATGGATGTTCCGCTGCTCGACGTCGTGACGTGCGTGTCCCTCTGCGTCGACCCACCCTCCTTCGTCTGATTTTGCTTGGTTCTTTTGAAGATGTGTTGGAACTTGACGACCAGGTCCTGCTGACCGTCGTCCACTGTCAGAGTGACGACGCCAAGAATATTGACCTGGTGCGAGAAGCCGACGTAGTCCTGACAAACCTCGAGCATCTTCTGCTGCAGGAAGCGCGTCATGGCGGCCGTGTTCGGAGGCTCCGCCGAGCTGCTGTTGCTGCTGCTGCTCGCGTGGTTGCTGACCGACATCATGGAGGACATGTTGTTGCCGTTGCTTCTTCCGTGACGCGCGTTGCCGTAGTGATGCGGGTGGGCGTTTCTGTTTCTCTGGTAGAAGGTCCTCAGATCAGTTGGAATCTGCAACACACAAAGGGAAAATCTGTGAACATTGAGTTCAGCAAAGAGCACGACTTTCAAAACAAGCAAAGGTCTCCGTTTTGTTCGATTTCTGCTGCCAATCAAGTGTACGCACGCAAGACGCACTGGATCTCAAGCAATTTGTCGGATTTCTTTCAGACCACGGGTGGTGGGTGGGGGTGTTTCAAGATATTTATCCTGAAAAAGGAACATTAACAACAGCCGTTCACAGAAAGGTTGCGACATATTGGCCTTTTCTGAAGTCTCCACGACTCGAAAACTAGAAAAGCGACAAAAATAGGGTTGCGAAAACGGCAACTTGTTTCATGAAGAATATTTTGCCGAGTCTGCGCTTGCCATGGAACAGGAAGCGTCGTGTGCATGCAAATTGCCTAGCAACCCTCTCAAGTTTCCGCGCTGCTATTGTTCTTTATATCCCCAGTTTTTACGCAACATGTCACGTGAATTCGACCGTTCTCAATTCGTGTCGAACCACACAGAAGTTTTACTCTTGAGGGTCGAAGTGCCCTTCGCCCAACGTGTCTACTTCGTTGACATCACCCGAATCTGAGCCCAACATTAGTTTTTACGGTACGTTTGTTGTTCGTTCCTTCCTCGTTGGATCAGAAACTGCAATTTGAGTCCCACTTAGGCCGTGGAAACCCGGTCTCTCACACCCCATTTTCCCGCTTCAAGGACTCGCATCAGCAGCAGAAGATGTGAACAATCAGCCCCATTTCCAAGGTGATGTTCAGTTTCATATTCCCACAAAGCCAACAGAATTCTTGCTCACCTGAGCAACGCGACAACTTTATCGACTTGACACACATGAAGATCCACCATTGAACCGGAAATCTGACCACCCCATGACATCACCACCGCCAACAGCAAATCTATGTCCTCGGAACATTTGCCACACAGACCAGTTCTCAACTTGAACCAAATGTGTTTTGGGAGGGGGAGGGCCAATTAATTTTCGCAATTATATCACCATTGTGACTGGCAATTTACACATGACTTGGAACCGAGGAAGACGCTCCCCAGGACAACGAGCAAGGAGTATCAGGCTCACTTCTGTTGACCTCGTTCGTATCGAAACAGGGATCAACAAAGAACTGATAAGAACATGATAAACAATTTGCCTTGCCATGTGCTTTCTGGATGATCTGAAGTTAATCATTTGATAATTTCCACCAAAGCAATGTTACACTCCACAACATTCCAGAGAAAATTTTCAAATGTCAAAATTGGACACATGTGTCAATCCTTTTGGACCTTCATGTAAATTGCAAGACTGAATCCCGTCTCCCAGTGAAGAAGAAAATGTAGCAAAATGTTGGAAAGACAAGTGCTTCTTCTGTTTTGAAACCTACCTGTTTGTTGAACCCTTGGTCCAACGAATATTTCTCTTACTCTACGGAAAAAGTTGATCGTCAACACCTGGTTTTGAAATTGCGGAAAAGGCGGGGTTTCTACACCACCGCTACTGAAGGAACATCAAATTCCTGGGTGGAGAGATCGTGCATGACTGACTCACCTCAATCACTGTCGGTTCCATGGTGCTTCTGTTCGGTAATTTCCCTTTTGTTTCGGCCCTGACGGGTGCAGCAGTGTTTAAATTCCTGGTGTGTGACATCAATCACTTCTACTTTTCGGGTTTCACCCACGAAGTTCTTCTGAAGACTTTTGGAAACTCAGTGCACTGGGGTTGGAATTGAGCCCACAAGAAAGGCGCAATACTCCAGGTGTTTGTGTCGAAAGTTTTGTTATTGCAGACCAAATTCATTAACTTTGTCTTTGTTTCAGTTTCCTTCGTTTTTCTAACAGCTTTCTTTCGGCTTCGTCATTATCCACTGAAGTTCTGATCACACCTTTCACGTCAACAGCGCTCTGCGCTAAAACAAAGGTCCGCGAACCACGGCCGCATACGTGGACTGTTGCTGATGATGACCTAACGCAGCTAGAGACCCAAGCCTCCATCCAACCCTCTCATGACGATTGGTCCCTATGTTTATGCATATGAGCACAGAGATAGAAGCACTGCCACATTGTGGACTGAGTGGCTGGGCCAATTCGGTGCGCTGTGCTCTTCTCACACCTTTTATCCATGGCATTGCATGAAACCAAACAACATCCAAGTCCCCAACCATTCGCTGCAACTACATGTGTATACAAACACACCCCACTCACTCAGTTCCCCTTTTTATCCTTTCATTCCCCAAAAGAAAAGTTGCTTTTGTCCACGTTTTGGCTAATATTTGGGGTAGGTGATTTTTTGCTGGTGGGGTAGTGTGTGAGTTATTCAATATGGGTGCAAAGACAACAGAGGTGCTCTATCCGAGCCAGGGTGGTTATGGAAAGCCAAAAACACAATGTCAATAAACAGTTATTCAGCTAACTAACAGTTTTTTGTCTCTCAGCACACAGCAGGTAAATGTGCCATCGAAACGTGATGAAATGCGTCAAGGGCCCCTTCATTGTCGCCCCTTCTTCCCAAGCATCAAGAGGGAAATTGTCTTGCCACAGTACAATCACGACCATTACACAATTTAATTTACCTTTGTTCGCAGCAATAATAAGTCTGGGGCAAGATTTACACTAACAGTTTACTTACAAGTAACCAAATATGAGGCTTTTTCCTTTCAGGTACAATGTGTAATAATGAGGCTTCAGTATGCAAGATTCAACAACATCCTTGTCAAGATCAGAACTCGCCACTTGTACGTTTAGATTGTCTTCAGTTACACAATGAATCAAAGATAGAGCCCTACAGAAAACCCTTTGAAAGTTCTCGGCGGCTTTTTTAGAAAGAGATGCAATGGCGGTGCGGGTTGGGAGACTGAGTGGCTCTGAGAATGAGACACTTTTGTGCGGCGGAGAAAGACCCGCTACTGTCCCCAGAAATGCACAATGTTGTCAAAGTGAGAAATCCGCGCACATTAAATCCAGACAACCCGACGCATCAACTCGGCGAACTGAGGAGCAGTGGGTAGAGCCGTTGTGGTTTCAATTCACTAAAACGTTTGAACACAAAAACACGTACCTCCAGAAAACAAGCGCGTTTTGACTGAACCTTTGAGATTCTCAGAAGCAAAACTTTGATCTGCAGTAAACTGAACACCTCAGTTTCTCGGAGCAGAACCTTGATACTCCCTGACTCTCAATTAGATTCTACTCAAGAAGAGTTGTGCACGATCCGGTGAACGATCCGGAATGAGACCAAATGAGCAGAAGTGAAACATTGGGGAATGCGGGCAGGAACAAGGCGAATCCTCAACTTTTTGTGACAAGAAGAGTTTGAAATTTCCTTTCACTGCAGGGGTTGAGAAGGAGCGCACAAATTCGAAAAGTTCTCAAATACGGACACGAGTCTTCAAAACTGACGGATGTGTGTGAAGAAATATCCCGAGAACCTCCTCAAAAGATTCGTGCTCTTTGGTTATCGGGGATTAAGCTGAGATTACAAAGAATTTGCTCTGTGGATTTCGCGACCTGTGCTGAACATGGTGGCCTTGGGTGATTCGCATAATGGCGGGTCTTTCCTGGCTGCTGCGGCTGAGGGCGACTGTGCTCACTGACTCAGTCTCTCTCCATGTACATTGGGGATTGGTCAGGGGGATTGATATACAGAGGTGACCGCTACATGCGCGGCCCAGCCCGGCCCGGCCTGCCTCGCTCGAGATGGCTTCACCCGCCCTAGGCTGGGTGCACCGATAGCCCTCAGCTAAGGATGGCCTGTACCATGGCAGGGCCTACCCCGGCGAAGCCCCGGGGGATATCAGCATGCATGCCACCGAACATCAACCAGGCAGAGTGATGGCCTTCCCGCAGGCAATGCGGGGTTACCATTTATGTGTACGTTTGTGCCTTTGCAACGAATTGTCACCCATCTATGCACAATACATAAACCTGGGGAAATAAACAATATGCTGCAATTGGCTGAAGGGTTTGAATTCGGACATCAAAATGCAGCATCTAACCTCATTACGAGGTCTCTGTACTTTGTATTAAACGCCTATGGACATCAGTGTAAAAGTTGAGCTTCATCATCTTTTCAAATGTGCCTCTGAATGTCATAAAGCGCGTTTGTAAATAAGCGGACAAATCTCTCGGGCAAAACGCGACAGAAGTTGACGGAACTGAAACAGCACCTGCGCGTGCTGCTTATTTCCCTTCAATTCCAACTTTTGTGCGCTGTGACCAAATACAGGACTCGAGACGCCCATGTCCAGAAACAATTGGTCCTTTTCCCGCACCGATGTGCCCGTTTAAACGCCAGGTAAATTCTACGAAACGAACCCATTTTGCTTCCGTCTCTTTTTACACACGGCGCCAGGGTAAAACCGTGCCAAAAATCTATCAACCACCTGAGTAATTGTCTCTGGCTGGAGATTTAATGCTTTGCACAGGAGATCAGACGCCTGTGTGTTTCACGTTTGCCTCTCCACCTCGAGGACAAATGAGGATGACCACGGGGTGCCCCGACTGAGTATTTTTAGCCTGACGAAGATGTGGCAGCGTCCACGCATGTACCCCGAAGTTTCCAACAACATATTTTGAAATATTTGCGTGGAATGACAAACTGCTGCTCGTGCATGACAACACCTGACCACACTGGACTCGAAGATATTTCATTTCTGTGGCCAGGGATGCTCTTTTCTGAGACACAATTAATCAGGCCCGATTCTGCACGCACACCGCCCACTTTCGAAAGTCGTGTACAATCCAGTCACGCCGCACAGCAACTGACCACAGCTCCGTCACATTTCTCACCAAGAAGACCAAAAGGACAACAAACCTTGATATGATCCACGTACGTGTCTGGTTTCAGTTCATCGCACCCTCGCTTTCACAAGGCTCCGCTTTCGTAATTATGGATTTTCTGCTTCCACCCGTTTCAGCCCCCGCAAGAGCTTGCCGTGAAAAACCCACTGTTGGAAATAGAAGCTGTACAGCAAAGATTAAAGCAGCCCTGCCTGCACGTAGATGAAGGGAATGGGAAGACACAGCAGTGCCGTATATGGCAGTAGGTAATTGAAATAGTTGGGTTGGGTAGGAAACGAAGGAGAGCGGTGGGTGGGGCGGGGCGGGAGCATAGCACTCGGTGAGGGGAGGCAGAGAGGGTGGGGACAGGTGATCAGCACCGAGGCCACATTAGCAGGGCCAGTAAGATGGCTGCACGCGGGCTGGAAAGGTGATACCCACGGCGACGACACCGGGATACGCGCGCATCCTGCAGTCGCAGAGCGTTGGCAGGTGCAGCAATCACGAAATGCCACTGCATTTTACAAAGTAGTAGATTCTATCTAAACATTTCAAAAGGAGAAAAATGTGCACAAGATCTCTCTCCCTGTGCGAAAAAGTGCCAATTGACTGTGGTCTGCGCAATCTTGTTTTGCGCGAAAGCCCACGAGAAAGTTCATTCTCTCGAACCTTCACTTTAGCGTCTGAACCCACTCCACTTTTTTTGGTTGACACTGATGGTCCATATTCTTTGCCACAGCAAATGACCACGTTCACAGGCAGATCTACCGTTTCTTGCCGTGGTTCGTGTAACTTCGACTGGAGAAATCACTCGCATCTGGATCCACTCAAGGGAACCCGAAGGGGAACCGGGACATAAAGGTTCTCCGCGACATTCAGGGCCATTCTGTTTCCCACAATCTGTGACAGCCAGAAGCTATCGGACCAAGCGCACACACCAAACATGGGTTGGGGCTATGTGCGCTAGTCAGCCAGCTACAGGGCACTCTCACTTGGCCGTACATGTACAGACTGAGCTGGGCCGGCACGCTGGCCACGGGGGATATTTATGGATAGCTGGGTGTTGGACCCTCAGGTGCATGTGAGCCTGACATGGTCACGGGGGCAGGCCGGCATCAAAGCCCGTCTCCCCTGGCAACGCATCCTCACGGCCAGGTAGACTGCGGGAAGGGCGGGCAACCTCGGCTGCTGAAGCTGGAAGCAGCTCAGTTGAGAGAGGCGGGCGGGCAACTTGCCATATCACTGCAACGACTACTACCACTGCAAAGGGGCCCCCGCATACATAATGCCTCCACCCTCCACAGTTGCCATGCAGCCCTGCCCTGCCTCCCCCTCCCCCGCCCGTCTCTCCTTTCCCTCCACAGCTTCACGGCCAAGATGGCTGCCGCTGCAGCTCTGCCTCTGCCCCTCAGGGGCTCTCTACTCCCATCAATGCCCTACATGGTGAACCCACTGCTTCATGTTAATATCCGTTCCCATGGCAACTTTGAAAAATTTCTCCCTTCTCATCGCACCCGCGCAACCAACCCACATATGGCTGGCTATCTTCATACTTACGGCACTGGGAACAATAGCTACGGGAGAATTGTACAGCAAACAGAACCAATTCGCCTGTCAATACAGCATGTCTGTTTAAGGGTCATGCAAACTCTCCTCAGCTTGTCTGGGCTTGTAAAAACCCCTTCACTGCTGTACTTTGCTCCCTTCTATGATAATCGATCTGATATCACTCGAAGCGCACGTTAAATGCTGTGATATCTTTCTATAATGCATGTCGCACGTAGCGGACGCCACTGGTAGAGTACGAGTACGCACAACCTGCACATTGTCTGTCAACGTTTCAGGTCAGTCGCACGAGCTTCATCCAGGAAAAACATTCGCTCTCCGGACCCCAATGGCACCAAACTGCCTGACCTTTCCTTTAGTTCTCCGTTTCACCAGGGTAATAAAAGAGAAACGTCTAATCGCGGAAAAACCCATTTGCTTCTTCATTTGTAACAGTGTAACTCGTCCTTTTTTAGCAAAGGGGATAAATCGGCACATTAGATTAGCAGACAGTTGATTTCCTTCCTTGGCTATCAGTGGGGGCTAAGTGCTCGGTCAATCTACCCAATTACAACAAGAAATCAAGTAAAACATTATCACAAATGAAGATAAACCCTTTTCTCCTGCACTCTGAAACGCGTCGTGGCGCCATAACCCCTCTGCACAAATCCTCATGAGTGTCACCAGTCAGATCGTCCAAAGAATTGAAGACTCGACTGGACAATGCAGCAGAAAACCCAACAACTGTTCCGCGTATTCCGATGCGCACGCTGGACAGGAAGCACGGGTTCAGTCTGACGTCAAAATCATCAGAGGCACGCATTGTTTTTGATGCATGAGGGTATTTTCTGAGCAGCCTGTTGCAAACAATGCGGCACTGAAGCTGTATTTGTCCTCTGATAGTGCAGGTCCTGGTGGGTAGCGGCACTTATCATCCGCTGATACGGTGGGTTTTTCGGAGACCCACATCAACACAATATGAAACAAAAGTTGCTTGCAAATGAAACTTTTTTTCTGATGCGTGTGAGGAGTCTACCCGCAAGAAAGAAAAAAAAACCTTCGCAGAACAGAGGAAAACACATGCAAAGTTTTCACTTTTTGCTATTTTTGTGCTTCGACATTTGACGATTGTGCGGAAGTGGGGTCAGACCATTACTTGCTTCTTCACCCTTTGGAAGCGAAAGACAATGGAATTGGAGAAATGATCCCAGATACTGTTGTGATCAACCAGAGGCCGTGCAACAGCGCTGTGTGCGCGCACAAACACAACATTTATTTGTCGCCGCACTTATTCTTCAGCAGTTTCATCAAACACATGAATTCCAAAAAGTGCTTCCTGAAGGGCGAAAAGTCAACCTTGCGACTGGCATCAAGACCCTAAAATATTCAATGGCCAAAGGAAATGTGTATGTATTAAAAACATGAGTTACATTTCATATTTGTATGACAGGGACAAATATCAAGTGATGAATGGGAATGAAAAGCACTGCGGCAACGTTAAAGAGGTAGCGCAAAAAGTGCCATCTTGAGAAGTTGACTCTGTTGACCCCGAATGCTTGAAAAGGGTACGTGCGTACATACAAGACGGCGCTTTTGGCCTGCAGTCCTGAGACGTGAGTAGGAGGAGGAAGTGGTAATAACAAAAGCAAAACACCCCAGGTTGCCGTTTAAAACCTATTGAAATCTGGGGGTTCTGTTGGCAGCCGTCCCACCCGGTTGGTTTTTTTCACCCCACCCCTTGCTCCCCCGAGAGACATGGTCGCTGTCGTGTACAGACAAACACATACCGTTAGTTTGTCCAAATAAATCACTGTTTTCAGCACATGGAAGGTTGGTTGGTAGATTCACCTCAGGACCAGTTCCAAATATGTGCAGCCTTTCCGTTGCTTCCTGCCTTGCCAGCAAGATTGCACCACACATGGCGCAAATTTAGCTGCACCCTGTCTGCACACTTTCACAGATACAGAGAGGGGAAAAACAATCGAAAAAAGGAGAAAAGGAAATACCTTCACAACAACCGAAGAATGAACTGCTGTTTACTGCCCCTTTTCTGCGATCGCTCCTGATCACTTCGATAAGTTCCCACAAGAAGTGTGTGCAGTTCTCCACCATGTAGAGCAACCACCTCGCCCTCGCTTTCTTTCCCTTCCCTACCACACTGCTATTTACAACAGCATGCAGGAGACAATGACTCCACAAAGAAATGACCTTTCGCCGGCCGGGAGCGCTGGGCATTTCGTCGTCCATAGCAACAAGAAAATGTTTTGGCGGATCGTCGTTGCCACGAACCCCCGGTGCCCACAGCGAGGATTGAGGCGTGTGGAGGCGGGCGGGCGCGCAGGCGACGGAGGCCGCGCCGTTAAGTCCGCAATAAAGGGTTCACTTCCCCTGCACGACAGGGCCGAGCCTTCAACCTGCAGCGCTGCGCCGTGGAATATCCATCAGCCCTCGCTGCCCGAAGCGCTCCATGCAAGCACATTCCTACTGGCGACTTCCTGCAGAAAGGCCGCACAACTCACCATATTTGGAATGAGGGTCTCCCAGTTTTGCTGTATCCATTCTTATTTCAGTTGAAAACACAACACAAAAGGCACGTGTCTGGTTTCTCAAAAAACTTCAGCCCGTTCTCATTTGTTCATCTTGCACGGTTGTGCGCGCACGAGGAAGCTGGGATTCATTTCAGATCGACGACCAAAGAAGTGTTGTCTGAGGTCATCAATTGAAACGAACCCCATTCATGACATGAATTGAGGCATCCAAGACCTTTCATGCAAAGAACCCCCATGCATTCAATGCAATGCGGATGAATTAGCGCTGAAGCCCCACTGGGTTTGGACACGTTTGATCACTTCACCTTTGTACCAGTTCAATATATTCATTGGCCCACTTCAACTTCTAATGGATCTTGACTTTCAGGTTCAGGCCGGCAATATGAGGGTTTTTTGCCTCGCAAGATTTATTTCAACGACCACCAAACTTGGCAAGCAGAGCAAACAATTTATCGAACTTTTTCCCCTGCTCGAGTGGATCTGCCAACTTGGTCGGTAACTATGCAGTGCGTGGGCCTTGGTTGGTGTGGCTGTTTGACAAGGGATGCCTCTAAGTGGAAAGAGACCTCACGAGGCAGTCAGGCTGCGTTGAAATTTACCTGGAGCAAGTTCCCAAGGCCTCACGCTGGGGAGTCCGAACAGCAAAATTCGAGTTTGGTGTCAGTTAATTTTTGGAGAAAACGTGAAGATACTTGGACAGCCAGCTCATGTAAAAATAACTCCATGGAGTTAGCGGTGATTCGAACCCAATTATCGCCCAGATGACGTCATTCCCGTGCAAAAAAAGTAGCCCAAAAGGAGCCAAAAAGGAGCCCAAAAGTAGCCCAAAATTTTAAACACAATCAATCCGCAAATGATCCTCACCAAAAAAGTCGTAAATGCAATGCCAAATTACCATAAACAGGAATGAGCGATCCATCTAAAAAAAATTTCCAACTTTT
>JAAUXT010096863.1_pt1 | contig 20493 bp, 29 predicted proteins | sample 7278171 | NCBI WGS metagenome assembly JAAUXT01 (sample SAMN14350112, study PRJNA611818) | marine sediment metagenome | isolation source: surface marine sediment (1.8m) | place: French Polynesia: Moorea | collected 2018-08 | reverse complement strand
TTTTGGTAGGTCATGTACTGCACATTGAGAATGCAAGGAGATTAGTGATGAAATATTTCAGTATCGGTGAAAAATTTGAGTGGATCGGTCATATAAAAAGCATGCCTCGTAAAATGAAAAAATGTTCAGTAGTGTGTGTTTGACAAGGCAGCGTGCAAACGTTCAACCCATGCAATACAAGCGTCGTCATTATCACTGCTGTACATGGATTTTACACTGTCGAAGAGTACCCGCATTTATCATCACACACCCCACCACAGCCAATTGGAACTCACGCCGAATTCGAAATCCGGCTGAACATTTGTGCCCAACGCATTGGCTGCTCGTCTCAAATTTTTGAGCTCGTATTGGGTGGGGACAGGTGAATAGTTCTGCCCTCCCTGAGTCCTCGTCTACAGTATGGTGCTGTCCCTGGTCACGTCGTGGAGGGAGCCGGAGTAGGCCGGATTCTGGTAGGCGTCGGGTCCCGCGGGCTGCTTCCCGTTACTGATGGTGTCGATGTGCGGGTAGGAGTCGACGCCCGGGGTGTAGGAGGGCGGCACCTCGATCGGCTTCATCACCGCCCCGTTGTTCTTGCCACCCTTTTCGATGGCGGGTAACCAGTTCTCTGTCGGCTTGCTCAGCTTGATGATTCTCTGTTGAGAAAAAAAATGAAAACACTGTCATTGATTTGCTTCACAGGTCACTGCGACACAATTCCTTTCTTCTGGGGAGAGTATTTTGTCGCTGTTTTGAGGGGTGATTGAGTCATAAACGTCGTGTGATGCATGCGTCAGCTTCCTTGTCTCATGGGACACGACTGGTGATCAACTAAGAACAGTGACACATCCTTTTCACATTGCTCAAAGCGAATTGACCACCAATTTCCGCCTTTTATGTGATCATCAAACACTCGAGCAAAACACCCACGCCAAAAAATATCTGGAAAGTTTGGAACGACCCCAACTAAAGACCTGAGATTTTCTGTCCAAGTCTCAGCAATGCCATCTGTTTTATGCGCCAATTTACATGAGGCACCGAGCTCATCACAATCCTTTCCCCCAGATAGACATCTGCACGAAAGTCCCTTCCTCGCCTTCCCTCAATCAGTCCCTCCCCTCCTCCCACCCTTTCTTCCTTACATACACGAACGCACACGCACACACACGCACACTCACCCGAGGCAGCGAGAGTCCGTCGTAGTTCGGGTCCTTGTACGAGGCCCAGATGTGGTAGACGGCGAAGATAGGGATGACGACGATGGACACGAGCGCCATGCACCAGCCGAGGAACTGCGCCCAGCCGGGCAGCACGTAGTCCCCGAACGACAGCGGCGTGAAGTCGATGATGTTCACGATCAGAACCGCCTGCAACAGAGAAGCACAAACACGTGTGAAAATGGCGGCACAAAGGGCATATGCGTTTGCAAGGGAATCCAAGACTTGGTTAGAAAAAGACCTTTCACAGGAACCCGATTTCAAAGTGTTGTGGCGCAGAAAATCAAACTTTTCCAGAGGTTCTGCAGGCCCAAGATCCAAATTTGTGTGTTTGCGTTCTGATTGGAGCAGCTGTCTGGTTTGAATTTTGTCTGGAGTCTGATGTTCTCTTGTAGATAAGTGTGACCCGAACTGGAACTTACGATGAGGAGCAGCGGAGTGATGAACTTCCAGCAGAACCACCAGTGCTTCCCGATGCGGAACCCGACCATGTGCTCGATGTCGTTGATCAACCGTTCCGCGCCTGGAAATATAAGAAAGAGCGTAAATTTTTTCCGTCGGGAAAAGGTAATCCAGAACTTGCAATGCAAGTAACACTCTCACTGTTGTGTGCAGAACGATGTCCGTGCACAACCCCTTAACATGATGAAAATGATCAGCATTGGGCATTGTCCCTGCCCTGATTCTCCCTGCCCTCTGATGCCCGTGCTCCTCACCCTTCCCCCATCTCTCGTCCATAGTCTGCCTCTCGCCAGAAACCCTGGCCCCTCTCTGTCCAAACCTTTCTTCCTTCCCTGTCTATCATCTACTTGTTTCTCTCCCCTCCCATCCACTCGTCGCGTCCCTCTCACCCCGTCCCCCTCCGCCTCCCATCCGGAACTCACCGTAAACCCAGGGGAAGACGATTCCCTCCGCCAGGCCCATCAGCACGAGGGACCAGCCGCTCGAGTAGTACCCCATCAGGTCCAGCCAGTACACTCCCGCCTGAATACACATCAACAAAACAATGATTGGTGCACGAAGTCTCGACTGAAGGACTTCTTTTTTCGGCATTGTCACAAAATTTTGCTGAGGAAAGCATCAAGTCAAGATCTTTCTTCTCGATTTCTCGATGATTCCAAACTTCCAGTTCAAAGAGCGTGCCATGGTGTACCCTTGCAGTTATTTGTTTGACAACGAACTAGGAGATAAACTGTCTTCTCAGGTTTGAATTTCAGAAACCCACTGAAGAGTGTAAACGACAATGCTGAATTGCAGTAACTTGATCATCAACGGCGTGAAGAAACTTTCGTTCCTTTCTTCCCAGGTGACCCACCGCTTCACAACATTTAACAATGGGCCTATTATTTCCAGAGAGCGAACTCACGTCTGTGCACATGGTGAGCCCGAGCAGGAACATGATGATGGAGAGGATGAGAGCGACGAACGTCTTCTTGGGGCGCAGCTGCGGGAAGCAGTCACAGATGGCCGTCTGGATGTTCTCCAGCCCCGCGAACTGTGGACACAAGATTCAGAGTTCAGATGCAAAGAACAGAAAGTCTGACATTGCAACGGATGCATGAGAAAAGTGTTTTCTTTGCGTTTTTTTTCTCAGGGTGGTTGCGCGCGCATTTTGTAAACCCTGGGTTGACCAGTTGAGGATGTCCCCTCCACACACTCGATCAGCCCGGACACACGCACACACGCACACTCACTCATTCACTCACTCACCTGTGAGTCCAGCCCCAGTGTGATGAGCATGAAGAAGAAGAGCACGGCCCAGAGCTGCGACACCGGGAGGTAGGTGACCACCTCGGGGTAGGCGATGAAGGCGAGCCCGCTGCCGGAGCTCGCCACCTCGGACACCTCCTTGTCGAGCGTGTGCGCCATGAAGCCCAGGATGGAGAAGATGACGAAGCCCGCAAAGAAGCTCGTCAGGCAGTTCCCGATCGTCACGATCAACGTGTCGCTGTGGAAACAGAGGAACCACGTGACAGGGTTGGACGCAAGGTTCCCGTACGAGTCTGTCTTCTCACCCCCTATCACTGTCTGTCTGTCTGTCTGTCTGTCTGTCTGTCTGTCTGTCTGTCTGTCTCTCTCTCTCTCTCTCTCTCTCTCTCTCTCTCTCTCTCTCTCTATCTCTCTCTTGTTTGACTACAAGCAGCGCTCGGTAAGCGTGACAATAGTTCTGTATCACTCACCGGTAAACGTTGTTGTGGAACTTGTTGTAGCTGGAGAATGTCATGAGCCCGCCCATGCCGACGCTGAGAGAGAAGAAGATCTGTCCCGCCGCGTCCGCCCACACCTGCCACCAGAGGGAGGGAGCGGTTGTCAATCAAATTCATTCGACTGTGATATTTGTTGTTCCATTTCAGAATATTTGTCCCGTTTCGGAAGATGCCATGGAAAGGTAATTCAAAGACGCTCGGTACCTTGGGCTTGAGGAGTTTGTCCCACTCGGGGATGAGGTAGAACTTGATGCCCTCGCCAGCGCCCTCCAGCGTCACCCCGCGGAAGAAGAGGATCACCAGCAGCAGGTACGGGAAGGTCGCGGTAAAGTACACCACCTGGAAACACAGAGACAACGCAATGGAATACAGCTCGCGAAATTTTTGCAACAAACAGTCGAGATGCCGGACTCATCGCGCATGTTCAGCTCAAGCGAAGGATCCAGGGGTTCAACCGCATGCATATGCCGGCCCGAAAATGTGTTTGACGCACAAAAGAGAAAAGTGCCAGTCCTGTGTACATGGATGGCAAATTTCCCTCATCTTGCTCTGGACGCCAAAACACAAAAAGGAAAGTTGGAAGTTGACAAAACTTTGCCTTTTCATGCTGGGTTTCTGCGACTTGGAATCTGAAAAATTGTTTCAAGATTTCTTCAGAAACCTGTTTGGTGGCACCAGTTGCAGAAAAAGCACTGGGCCAAATAATCATATGGCGGGTAAAAGGATTCCACCAGGACTGGGTGCCTTTCACCTCGACAAGATAATTACTTGAGCCCTTTTTCAGAGTCACAAGGTGAGTTTGCACCACCTCAAAGCTCGAGCGTGGCGTGGCGTGACGCAGATCCTTTCAATCCACGCACAATATCGGCAAATCTATACTGAATAGAGTATCACTGAAAGCGAAAATTTTGAATCAGGGAATGGTGCCAAAATTCAGCAAGAATTTGTCGCGTTGTTACTGACATTTTTGTGAGTGATCTTTGTCCCTTGCCGTCTCACACACGAAATTGCCAAAAGCCTTCGCCATCATCAGGACACTTTCAGAAAAGACAAGCTTGTTGAACCTGGTTTTGCTTCTGTCTCTCCTGTGCGCACACACGCACAAACACGCACACACATGCACACGCACACACGTGCACACGCACACACACGCACACAAATGCACACACACACACACACACCTTGCCGGAGGACTTGATGCCCTTGATGATGCAGAGGAAGCACATGATCCAGGCAAGCAGCAGCACCAGGCACAGCTCCCAGTTGAGGCCGTTCGTGTCCTCGATCCGGTCAGACCGACCCAGCATCCGGTTGCTGCAGAGGAACAAGAGGTGAAAAATTGAGTGAAGTCCTGGATTCTCCAGACGCGTGGGGCTATTCTGAACAAGGTTCTCTCTGCCACAAAAATACCATGAATTGTCAAAAACTTGACACACACACAATATTTTGTGGAATCTGGTAATGCACCACGTGTGATCGTTTTTGAGCCATGGACATCGAACAGTCCAGATCAACCGGACCAGAGCCTATCTGAACCTTGATGGGTGATCATGGTTGCACCAATGAAACAGCACGAGACCGAGAGAAAAAGAAGCAATTTGAACACCGAGAATCAGTTGCACACAAATTGTTTCGTGAGGAGTATTTCTCTTCAGAGGATGACACTGTTGTCCGGAGTGGTGACCACAAGGACTCCATAAAAGCTCAGATCAATTGACCAGGACATGTACAGGAACTCGTGAACTGCGGCCGTTGCCGCAAGTCAAACTCATGCATATTCGGACGCAAATCTTGCGGTCACTTAATGCGTCGCCGATCTCTCTTTTGTGGGATCGCACCAGAAACTCGAGAGGTATCATTGATACACAGAGCTTACACCAAGATTTTTGCAATCTCCCAATACAAACACAACTCAATGGGCAAATCAAATATTTGAGCTCAATGTACCATGGGCTCAAGGCCTTAACTGATTCAGGAGCCGACCTCGTCTGTGTTGACATGCCGGGATAGTGTACAATGAAAAAGGCAGAGGTTGTGTTGTTTTGAAGCTTTGGCTTGGATCTGTTCACTGACTGTGAGAACATCAGGGAAGGACTCCCAGCTCTGTTGAAATTATGAAAAAAGGTCTTTTCGGCATTGCCCAGGATCATTCACTGAAAATTCATGCGAGTTTCGCTTGGCTGGAAGAACCTCTCACGCCAACAGAGCATTTCCTTTTTTGCACCAGAAGTACCCAGAGGCCCGTGTACTTTCAACTTCCAACACACAAATGAACTCAATCCCAGCCGCAGTCGTTGCGTTTTGCACGGTGTTCGTTGGCTCTACCTTTGTATTTTTTAGATTTGTGCATGGGTACTGTGTCGCAAAGTCAACGCAGCGTCCTTCAACGAGTGCAGGGATGCAATACATTCTTGATACAATCCGAGCAATCTCCACACATAAAATTCCGAAAGTAATTTCCTCACTTGAAATATTCCTCCGATGACGACACCTGGCCCTTGGTCACGTTGGCCCACATCTCGCGTGTCGGGTTGACGGTGACGTTTGTGCACATCTCGCCTGCGGTCGTGTTCTGACACGTGACGTTGAACGTGTCCATGAGGGCGAGTTCAGCGTTCTTGTAGATGCACGTCAGGTTGTACCAGACGTCACCGCGGTCGGCGCAGTCGGCAGCCACAGCCTCCTTACGCGAGTAACAAACTGCAAACACAAGTTTGAGATGTTTAGTTCATGCTGGTTGAGATACGCCCGACCTGCCAGTCAGACCCTTGGAAGTGAAGTCCGGACCAGGTCCCCCAACCTCGATCTTGGTTCCGGTGGAGCCCTCTTGGTACACCTTCCACCATCCTCAGCCCCACCATCAATCCGTCTTGGCTCGTTTGCATTTCTCCGTTTTCTCCAATGTCCCTCCTCCATCTCCCCCAGCCCCCTCACTGCACCACCCCTTCGCCTCTAAGTCCCCTCTGCCCCCTCACCTGGGGTGTTGTAGTCGTGGTCACATCCCTGCCAGGGCAGCACCTTCTGGAAGGAGGCGAACATGTAGTAGAGCGCCCACCCGATGATCATGTTGTAGTAGATGCTACCTATGAACGAGATGATCACCATCCCGGCTCCCACACCTGCGAAACACAAGAGAAAATTGTGATTTTGGTATTTGGTGCTGAAACCTGTGGCACCAGCAAGTTGAGCATCTGATTCTGCACGGCTCGGCAACGATGAGACCGCACGAACTGATTTTCCCTTGTGTGCAAGTTCTGCCCTCCACTGCTGCTCAAACCTGCAGCCAGTCGGTGGTGCTTTCCACACCTGACCTCCTTTAGAAGAACCATGGTTCTTGGTGGTTCTGATGCGAACTGAGGCGCACGCTGAGACCTGAAGAGAGGCTGAGGTTGCTCTCACCTTGGAAGATGGGCGAGGCCTCCCAGACGGTCATGGGTCCCGAGGCGGAGTACTGCCCGACGGACAGCTCGATGAGGAAGACGGGCAGCCCGACGAAAGTCAACATGATGGCGTACGGGATCAGGAAGGCGCCTGAAACCAGCAACGACGGTTTTCAACATTTCTTTTCAATGTGCCTGCAGAGACAAATAATTCCTGATTTCACAGATGGTGCACGTCTTCAGATGAGTTGGTCCTCACCTCCTCCGTTGGTGTAGCACATGTAGGGGAAGCGCCACACGTTCCCGAGCCCGACGGCGTACCCGAGGCACGACAAGATGAACTCGACCGGGCTGCCCCAGTGGCCCCGGTCCCCGCCATCCTCCGGATCCACCGTCGACACCGTCACCTGCACAAGGACACAACAGGAATGTGAACGCAATGTCAGTGAGCAGGGCACAAGTACTGACGGACCTGGGCTTCCAGGGGACCAGTGGAACCCAAGCCAGTCCAATTCTGGTGTCAATTGGGGTCGGGATCTTGTCCAGTGACCTCCATGGTTGTCGGGTCAGAAGGGTGTCTTTGGTCGCTGAACTGCAAAAAAATATATTTTCCACCCATGCAGCACTGCAGCTTTTCTAAACCAAGAATCTACCGTATACCCAATGCAACAGAACAGTCGATCAAAATCACGCTGTGCTGAGAACGGTCCATTCATCATCATCTTGTCCTATCCGTCACTGTCACGACAGTGAGTTGTTTATCGCCTTCAGCAAAATTTCAACAATGAACAGTGTTGGCAAACTCTGCGTCGTCACATGATGTTGTACCCATGTACATATGTCGCAAATACTTGAGGGGTTCCACCCCTCTCTCCCTTTGAGACACCAGTTCTTGTCATTTGGAATTACATTGACGCAGGATTAAGAACTTTGACCCAACTTTGGTGTCCGACTTTCTTTTGGCTTCAAGGCGGAGATGCGGCCTGATCTTGCGAAAATTCAACAAATGTTCATCGTTCGGTCTGATGAGCATGACGGCTTGGAAATTGTCCTCAAAACGAAAAAATGACCACGCCAGTTTCTCTTGGTATTTCCTGTGTACATGGGAGGACCAAGTCTCTTTATTTTGACCTTCGTTTTCTGTCAGACAAGATAACGATTCTGTTGTTTTCTCTTGCCTGAAGTTGCTGATGTCCGAATGACCGGACCAAACCTGCATCCACATTGACACGCACATGTACCGGTACGTGGATTCCTGAAGTGCCTGGGCCTTGAAGTGCGATACCCCAGCAAAAGCGCTCTTCCGTTGAGAAGGTTCAATTTGCAATGTTAATGGAAACGCCAGAGTGTGAATATGCTTTCATAGATCCACGATCTCCCCAAGTACAAACACGGACTCTTTTTGTGTATTTGCGCTCTCTTCTTTCCCCAACTCATTCGGAACAGAAATGTCGCACCAGTTGTTTGGCTCACCAGTTCGATTTGCTCCGCGCAGAAGTTTTTCATGTGTTTGAAACAGCGGCGTTCTCATTTTTCATCTCGTTCAATCTCGCAACAACTTGTTTTCTGGTAATTTTTGTGTGGCAAATCAGCCTGCATGAAGAGTGCTCATTGCGCTGTGGATAAATTCTGTGCAGACACAGGCGAATCAAAGTACAATTGGTGTCCCCAAGTTTTGAAAACTCCCGAGTGATTCACAAAAGTTTATCACACGCAAAAATGGTCGTAAGGCGTGGACAAAAAGTTAAATTGCGGATATCCTGCATCCTGAATTACATAATTTCTGTCTCAATTGAAGCTTCCTTATTTCCCGCCACTTCCTGCTGCAACTGCAGCTGTTCAACCAATCAGCGTCGTGCAGCTGCACGTCGCGACGCGCGATTTCGGACACGGATGCTGATGGGGACAGCGGGAACGGGGAAGTGATCGAGGCTTGCATGCGCAAGAGAAATGACACATCCAGGAACTCGACTTGTTTCATGCAGGCAGGCGGATGTCTGTTTGAATTCAGATCAGCTGGCATCAACTGCATGCACAAGTTTCGCACTTCAAACAATGTTCGCCTCTGAAGCCTTTGGGCTCTTGTTTTCATGCAATGGCACAAATGCGCAGTTGATTGTGCGCCAAACCCACAGTTTTCGCACTATTACGAGTCTGCAGAAATAAACAACGTTTCTTGTGTGGATTTGACAGGACAAGTTCAAAGTGTGCCGAATTTTTCTGACGAAAAAAGTGTGCGCAAGTGGTGTTGTAAGTGGCTGTTTTGTGAAAAGCACAGTGCCAAGGCAACTCAGTGTTCAGAAATACTCCCCAGCAACCGCAATGTGCAGCTATGTTGTCACGGCGACAAAGAGAATTCTTACACTGAAGCGCAAGGCCCCTGTGGGGCATTGACATGTCTTGGCCCAATGAGGTGAAGATTTTTGTTGGCACATGGGCGCGAGATTGTCGCTTGATATGCAACTGGCGCTTCAAAAATTCCCGTGCACGTTGTTTCATCTGCATGCACTCTCGCACGTGAGGAGGATGCTTCTTCACCTTACATGGTGATTTTAACAACATGAATATGATCTTTCAACAAAAATCATCAACGGCTGCATGCTTTTCAATGACATAAACTTTGAAATGCACGCGAAAGTAAAGGAAATTTATCTCACATGCAGCGCAAGAACGAATTTCTGTCTCCTTATTTTGCGAAGTTTGATGTTTTTCCCAAAGAAGACTTTCTCAAGATATTTCACGCTGCAATTGTTTTGTTGAACACCAAAGTCCAAATACAACGATCCAAAGTGTACGAAGCAAAGGGGTTTGTTTTCCAATTGTTCCCTTGAGACCAGTTTTCGAATCTTTCAAGACGAACTTTTGCGAATAACCTTCGTCGAAAAGTGCGAAAACGTTTTCCAATGGCGCTTTTCTTTACTTTCGATATTTTTCAAAACATGTTTTGAAAAGCAACAGGTATGTCCAGGTGCGCGAGTGGGATTTCACCAGAAAAGAATACTTTTCTTACCTTGTTTTTGTGCCTTTTGAAAAAACCCATGTTGGTTGTCCAGTTGTTGCGCTGTTTTGAGATCCTATGTTCCTGCCGTCTCGATCCCTGCGAGTAAGTGCGATGCGCATCCAAGTCCGTCTGGGCCTTATGTACCCGGCTGAGTCAGAGGAATTCCCTTACGTACTGCGGTGACGCTCTCCGCTCGCTACCGCAACTCACATTCCATATAAGGTATATATCCGGCGATGCAGTGGATGCACACGACTGCGCCCGAGTGGCTGTCCAAGCCTGCGATTCCTGGAGACAACAACACAGCGGAAATAACCGGAACTGACTCTGACAATCAATGCGCGTGCGAGTGAGGCGACTTGTGTCGTGGCTCAAACTTTATGAGAAGAGAAGCAGATAAACGATGCACGTTGTGTTTGGTAAATATGCACAACACAAGCAAAGTTCTGCATGACGATTGTTGAAAGTTCACACAGATTGAGTCCGATCAATCCGATTCAAGTAAAGTCTGTCTGTCTGTCTGTCTGTCTGTCTGTCTGTCTGTCTGTCTGTCTGTCTGTCTGTCTGTCTGTCTGTCTGTCTATGGGTGCATTTTTCTTCTGGTTCAACGACAAAACAATTGACCTCCCGTTTCCTTTTCACAATTGCCTGGAGTGTTTCAGTCGATTTGACTCACCTTCTGCAAGGGTGAGAATCCTCTCAGCATCATGTCCGTCCCCATCCCACTCTTGGATCTGCTTGAAGTCTGACAACACAACTCGTGCCTCAAGTTCGTCGATTCTGTTCCTGGACATTTCCATGAACTGGTTGGATTGAATCATTCAATTTCAGAAACTTTTGCTGTCGGAATGAGCGGACTTCACAGGCGCGCCTGTGTTTGGGACGCACATTCGAGGACAATTTACCCAGGTGCGAGGAACGCGGACACAAAGGGAGTCTTGGTGCCGTTCCAATTGCGAGGTTTGATGAGCAAATTACACGGCAGAAGTTCGAGTCTACAAACCACAGGACAGTCAAACACAACAACTCTTACCTTTTTGAGTGTTGAACGTCAGCTCTTGCACACGTTGCTCTTTTTCATTCAGATGCCTGGTTTGTCCGCATGTGTGTTCCCTTTTTTTTGGGGGGGGGAATTTTACGAATTGTCATTTTCCATGAAACAGCCAAGCCAATGCCAAATTTGGGCCAAAACTTTCTTCCAGAATTAACGACACAAGACTTGCAATGGGTCAGCTGGGAAATCAAAATTACATGACATGTTGCCCATAAGTTCTGCAAGATCAATTTCAGGTTCCAAAGGTTCAGTTTCAGTGTTTCTGCATTGTCAGAAGAAACACTCCGCCCAGACCTGTCAAATCAAACTTTTCTCAGATTCAGGCCCATACATGTTGATTTCAAACCATGGACAGCTCGGAATTTGCACGGAACAGGGCATTGCGTATAAATTTGTGGCTGGTTGGACACATTTCACGGAAAGTTGCCACCCTTTCCATCCTTGTGAAGGGAGTGCCTGTGCTTGTGCGAGGCTGTCCGGTAAAGGATTGAAATCTTGCGTTTCTGGCGGACCAAAAAGACTTGAAATCTGACGCCTTTCTTTGACTGACGGCAAAACTTTGGAAATTTTGAACAAAAGTTGGAAATTTCCAAGCGCGATCCTCAGGTGCGACGGGGAATATTTTCTCTGACACGTGGACAGCGCCTGATGATGGATCTTCCTGATGTTCTCACGCTTGAGCGGCCAACACCACAAAGGCCGCGGGACAAAACGGCAAACCCAAAGTTTTGATTCACACTGAATGCGTCGTGCGTTGCAAACTAATTCACGCAGCGTTGTCCTCTGCGATACGTACAGCGCCCTTTGGCTTACAAGTGAACGCAACGCGTAACGCACGTCGTGTGAAACAATCTTGATCTCTGTCCCAGCATCTCAATGGTGATCGCTCCTGGGGGCAGATCCGCGTTCCGCGTGGCTGTCACTTCCGGTTACAAACCGAGTGCGCGAAAGTCAAACGTGAAACGATCTGCGAAGTCTTCGCTTTCCCCTTTGTGCTGCGTGTTTTTGAGCTCAATGGTTCCTAATCTCAGTGTCGTCGAGCTGCACGTTGGGCTTTTCACTTTTCCTGTCGCAGTCCCGTTTTCACTCGCAAAATTGAGAAATGCTTGTATCGCATCACGGACGATCAACACTCGTTCACACAGCGGAGACAAAGCACTTTGTCGTTTTTGAACCATTTCAATTTATTCTGACAAGAAAGCAGTGTGTACCGTTTTCAGACAGCTTTCTTTTCCAACGACCCCGTCACACTTCAATTTTGAATCTCACATGTAGAAAGCGAGTGCTGCGCGGACACAAACAAGTCACCACACAAACTGACAAACACAATCAAATTTTTCACTTGATGTAGGTGGCGGAACAAATAAGCTGTGAAAACATGAAATGCTCCCCTAATTTCATTCGCCGGACCCCTCCCTCTGAAGAACAGGTGCATAAAGTTCCAACACATCCACAGGTTTTGGTCAGTTTTTGGCGCCACGTCCAGCCCCTTCAGATGCCAAACGCAACGCTTCATGCGATGATTTCAGAACTAACTTACGTTCCAGTGCAAAATGATTCAAACGAATCACAATGACATCGCCGTGTTCAATTTTGTGCATCACTACGCTTTTCACGCACTGCGCCCAATGGAAAGGATGCCACCCTTTTTAGCGGTGTGGTGCGCAAATCGAACAAGGCCATAACGGGGGAGCGGGCTTCACTAGAACTCGCGTCGGTGGTAGCGGTCGGGGTCGTAGTATGACGTCACGACGACGCGGTTGGAGAACTTGCGCCCTGTCAGCGCCTGCTGCGCCTTCTGACAGTCGATCATCGAACTGAACTCCACGAAGATCTGAAACACAAGATTAGCGCAAAGTGAGTACCGCGCTTTTGAAAGCACACACAGACGCACTCACGCGTACTTCCAGCAGAAACGTACTTCCAGCAGAAAATGCCCCGCAAAATTTCCCGCGCTCGTGGCACTGAAGTTCAAAGCAGAACCGGAGCGTGTCGTTTTTTCTCCAACCACAATTGTCAGAAATTACGGTTCGGAAAATCCCCCTCCCCACCAATGTTCCCCGATGATTATCAAAACCGTGGCAAATTGCCAAGTGAAGTCCAGCAGCACAGGTACTTGGACACCAGGTGCAGACTTTCTAGTTGTCGTGAATCATTGCTCTTGTCCGAGTCGAGGACTGAATCGGCTCCAGTTCAGGATTTGTGGCACACTGGGCGGTGCTCATCGGACGCGGGGGAATGAACCGGATGTAGCGGGCACGTGACTCACCTTTCCGCAGCCGGGCACCTCGACGCCCTTGATCGGGCGCGGAATCTCCAGACTCTTGACCACTCCGTACTTGGTGCACTCCTCCCGTACGTCTTCCAGGATATCTGCAATCAGGGGAACGTAATGACTCTTTTCAGGGTGGAGAAATTGACGACCCAGATGCACTGGTGGCTTTTTGCTGATGAAAATTTGATTTGTTGTGTTTTGGTGGAGCCGAAACGTCAAGCACTGGGCGAGTCTCCCAGCAAAACACCTGTGTTTTTCACACAACCAGAGCGTGACGTCACAATTGTGACACAAACAACCAAACCCTGCTCCGACGGAAGCCGTCACTTTTGTCTCGTGCCTCAGCTCCCACGCAATGGGGGTTTCCGAGTCTTGGGAAAAGTTGCATTTTATCACCCGACCCGCAGGAAAACCGTGCGTTCCGAGCGCGTGGTGCGTCACATCGAACAAGCGATTCAAGGAAGGGACACGAAACACGCTTGTTTCGGCTCGAATACTCGTCTCGAGGAACAGCAGCGCTGGCCGCGTTCGATTTGCTTCGCGCGGGGGACGGCGCACTCACCCTCATACTCCTCCTCGTCCTCGAGCTCCTCGGGCACCACCATGTTCATGAGGCACAGCACCTCGGTCGGAGGCCCCGACGACTGGATCTGGTTGATGTTCAGCCCCGGAACCTGGATCTGCACCGGCTGCTGATTCGCCTGAAACAACAGCAACCAACACACGTGGAAATTTCAAGCCTGCGTAATTTGCGACGTTTGCGTATGATGTGTCCACCTGGTGGAGCACACCCAGCGTGGCCCCCATATCATTTCACGTCACCAAGGGAACTTTGTTTCGCTGGGTTCAACCGACCAGAACTTTAATCAATTTGTTTCCAAACATTCTGTTTTCGTTCTGTCTGAGCACTGCGTTTACTTTCACAAAATTTCGGGAAACGCATTGCAATGTGGTGACCACAGCGATGACGTCAGCACGTTTCGTGTACTCACGTTCTGCGCGTTCTTGGCGCCGACGCTGGCGCGCTGCACGATCAGCTTCTTGTCGCCCAGCTGCATTCCGTTCAGACCCGCACACGCCTATCAACAACACAAAACTTTATAGTTGCGCGTTCGACACAATAAATTCGTTTGCCGGCTGAGATTTTTGAAAGCAATTTGACTTTGAATACAAATTGAGACGAAAATAAACGTGATGTCTGACCTGGTCTGTAATGTTGGGGTCGACGTACTCGCAGAAGGCGTAGCCCTTGGACAGGCCCGTCGCGCTGTCTTTGACCAGATTGAACGCCTTGAGGGGCCCGAACGACGTGAGAAGCTCCTTCACCTGCAAACAGACGCCGACGTCAATCATTTCGGGGTCAAGGACGACCACTCCGTCCTGCCAGCAAGCCTGTCAATCACTGAGCCAACACGACGCTGCGACTTGCGAACCCCAGAAGACCTGTTTTGACCAGACACGTGAAACGGGAAGACAACTGAAGATGCGACTGAAAAACTTGCTGGCCCACAAAAACGGAGTGTCAGTTTCTTTTTCTTTCAGTCGACTACAGAAACATTTTCTGAACTGTGTCGCCACCAAAGAATTGCTTCAGCCTTTGATCAAATCCGACAAAATCCCCGCTTCGCTCAGACGCACCCAACGAACCGAGTTCAACAGACTGAGATGCCGAACTCTCTCTTACTGTCAACACACAACACCCCCATTAAGTGAATGCTACTTGCCTTTGTCCCATGCATTTGCATCAATTTACGAGGTTTGCAATGTTCATATGTAACTTGTTATGGGTCACCCTCTTCCCCTAAGCTAGGGATTCAAAAGGGGTAGAAAATAAAACATGTTGATGAGTAAAATACACTGGTATTGCAAATCACATCACATGTTCAATCTTTACACACAACTTCACGAATGTCCAATTCAAAATGGCGCTCCATGAGCTCATCATTTTCAAGTGAAACGTCAGAATAACAATGAGTTTCTGAGAGAGAAATTTTGAAAAGAACAGCAATGTCCTTTTTTGGAGTTCGGTCGAAAAATTTTACCTGAAGAAAGTCTGAAAGAAAATTTTGCCTGTTCAAAGAAAGCAAGTGACACAAAGCACTCTGAAATATTGGATTTTCTGAAAGAAAAGGGGAGGGAGGAGCTCTCTGAAACAAAAGCTGAAAGAGAATTTGGAGCGACTTCCGTCCATCTTTCTAAACCTGTAAATTTCAAGGACAAAGGCCTGTGTGTCGTGGGGACGTTCTGAGCCTGACAGTCAGTGTGTCCTCCCTTGATGGTCAGCATCAGCTGTAAAATGCTGCAACCCCGACCCAACCCCCACCCACTCAACGTTCCCAATTCTACATCCACTCCAAATCCTACCCGCGTGTCAAGAACACGTACAAACCTGCAACCTCCATCCTCTGTATGGAAACGGCAATGTGACAACACCACAAATATGCCACCAACAGTGAGTGCTGTAAACCCAATAATGCGAAACACGCACGCCCCCAAACAAGCCAAGAGAATACGCTTGCGGGGCGTGCCCAGCGCTGCACATCTGACAACCTAAGTGTGACCTGCTGCACATCTTGACAACAAGAGAGAAAACCTGCGCGGTGCGAAACCCTGCAAACGGCAACGCTGGAAACTGAAAGCCTCAACGGACAAACCTCCCGCACGCTATCCGCTGCCGATTCCCTCGTCGCCAAGAACTCATCTCGACGGAAATTTGCGTTGCGTCGCAAATCGGTGAAGTACAAACGGTGCAAAGCCGCACAAGCAAATTCGATCCTTTTTCACAGCAGAGAACGGAAGTGCGCAGTAGTTACCTGGTCTTCGTTGAGATAGTTGGGCAATCCTCCAATAAAAATCTTGTGCGGAGAATCCTGTACCACTGTGGACACCACTCCTGCAACAGACAATCAAGTTGGTTTTGTTGTTTTATCCTTCCAAAAGGGCAAAGTCGAATTCATCAAACACAGACGGTTTGGACCACCCCTCCGCTCTTTGTTCCAAAATAACAAGTCAAGCTGGACTGAACCCAGTGTTGCACACAGGCGAAGACTTTTACGCCAAACTGCTTGCAGCAGTGGAATTATGTGGCAGGCTACTCTGGCAACCTGCCCATCTGAGCCCAGCTTGCCAGACAAGTTCAGCAGCGACGACACACGCACACGCCTGCCGCCTTGCTCACACACATACCTGGCACGTTCACGTCCGGGTTTTCTGACAGGCCCGGCAGTGGTTGGTAGTCGCGTGGCCGCCGCAGCTTCAGCGACTGCCCCTGGAAGTTGATGCCGTCGAACGCCATCGCTTGCGTCGTCTCGTCCACCGACCGGAACTGAAACACGACCAAACCGGAAGTGAGACCCAGAAACGTTCCATTCCACTGGCGCAAAGTGGCTTGCTTCACCAAACTTACCACAAAGTGCCCTTGAACAATGACTGAATGACTGTTGCAGGTTTGTATACCGAATTTTCTATTGTTCAGAAAAGTCGGAAAGTTGTCCTCCGTTTATTTTGCATCTTGTCAGGAACCAGGGAATAACAAAGTTCGTCTGGTTGACAAACTGGCACGATGCACACGCAAAGAAAGAAGCAGCAACAGCTGGAGAAGCAGCAACAGCTGGTTCCGCCTCTAAGAAACTCTGCAGACTCAAGTTGTTCTCAACGCAGTTCTGAACCCCATTTGCCACACAAGTCTTGTGAACAAAACATTCAGCCACGTCCACCGGTAAGTCGCTCATATTTCATTTGAAGACAAGTGGACTCCCGGAAAAAACACGTGAATCAGTAACGAAGAGGCGAAGCAAAATACCTCTAAGAAGGCAAAGTTTTTGTCGAGGTTGACCTGGCACGCAATGACAGGGTTTCCCTCGGCCTGCGCCAGCCCGGCCAGCTTCATTTGCGTGTTGAAGAAATCCATCATCATCTCCTGCAACAGAACAACACGGCGTTCAAGACCCTTCTGGTTGACGGTTGCGGAAACTTTCACACACACCACGACGGCACTCTCAACAATAAAAGTGACCGTCACTCAAGTCGCAGTATCTTTTCAACCACAACTTTCCTGAGAGACATTGCAAGCTGCATATGCCTCCGCTCCCCTCCAATGAGTGCTACTGCCCTCTCACCTCAGTGACGCCGAACGGGATGTTTCCAATGTAGAGGCGTCGCGCCTGTCGGGAGATGGCGCTGCCGGCGAACGGGATGGTCGTGTTGAGGGTCATGGCCGCCGGGGGCACGCTGATCGTCTGTGGAATCTGACCAGCAGCTGCACACGAGAAAATGCGGTCAATATCGCGAAGCTGTCGAGACAAATGTTTCTGCTGCGGCCATCAGACATCAATCCTCGCTTGCTCTACGCTGGGCGAGTCGAAGACTTCTGGTATAAATGCCAATCACTTGTCACCTCTGTGCACGTCACAGAAATGCAGTGCAACAATTGTTGCAGGTCGTATACCGATCTTTCTATTGCAAAGAAAAGTTCGGAAAGTTATCCTGCTGTTTTCTCTTTGCATCCTGCTGTACACCAGACAAACATATTGCCCAGCTTGTTTGGCACAAGGTGCATAACTTACGCACAAGACGAGGACTCACCTTGCATTGCTTTGTACTGGTACGGAGTGATGTGTTCGAAGCCCTGGGGCGGAACATCCCAGTATTTGTAAGGCTTCTTCTTTTTCTTTTCACGCTTTTCCTCCTTTCCCTTGGAACGACTGCAGGCAGAAAAACGATTAGATTCAAGATGTCCACAGCGACCTGATGTGTGAGACATGACGACTGCTTTAGTCCGCGGATCTCTTGTCCTGAGCACACCTGACGTTTTTGTAGTGGCCTCAGAAGTAATTTGCGGACACCCTGGAGATCCTAGTTTGTAGAAACGACAGAGCGAGAAAACTTGGCCGTGAATCGAACCTGCGCGGTGGCTGCTGCTGCTTCTTGTCCCGGGGGGACTTGGACCTGCGGCGGCGTTCCCTCGACCTCGAGCGGCGCCCACGTGACCTGGAGCGTTTCCGGTCGCGGCTGCGGGAGCGGCGCCGATCTCGGTCCCGTTTGTGTTCTGCAAGTAGAGACGAAGTTTCGAGTTCCGAACACTTGAACGTGCAGACTTGGATCTGAATACTGCAAAACATGATGTCATTCGATCGAAGGCACGGCAATTGCCAAAAGTGTTACATTTTTCAGGCGGGTGGGGTGGGGGTGGGGTAACGAAACAACTATGACTGCCACACTCGTTGCCCCATCGCACCAAAGGTATCACAGATTTGCAACTCACAAAAATGACTCCTCAAACCCTACCGATAATTCAATCAAGCCTGAAGGTGTTAACTCAATTTGCACTCCATTGACCAGACGTGTGAACGAGTAGATCAAATTGGACGTGTAAGCTGAGCGATAATTCACCTCAAATGCTCACACCAAACGTTTCAGTGGACACCTTAATGTGTATTGATTTCTGAATTTACCTCTACTCCGCTCTTCATTATTCTGTGATAAATCTGCCTCCATATTTCGTGCTTAAGAACAACGCAGAGTGTGACGTGTATTCGTTCCCTTGACGCAGAAATTGGCGACGTTTGGACAAAATTTGCCACAAAAAAAATTGTCAAGATGGACGCTTTTCCTTTGCGGTAACCACTAAAAATCAGAACGAAATTTTCTCACTGCACTGGAATCTTTTTCTTGCAAATCTGTTTCTCGTCAATACTGTCAAATATGAACAGTTTTCCTTCAAAAACACCCTTGGTGATGGACATAGATCTGTGAATTTTGTAAATGTAGACCATCAACATTTTGATTGTGTTTTCTGGTGTGCAACTTCCGTTCTAATTTTATTCGTTTTAGTGACACGCGCACCTGCAATCTGCTTCCTGTCAACTTTCGGCAAGTTCTTTTTGCAGTGTTTTGCTTCTTTGTTGTGTCAGTGCATCAACAAAACCAAATGTTCTTCCGCGGAAAACACTGACACCCACCAGTTATCTCACTATTCCAATGATCGGACATCACTTTCTTTTCAGAAACATGGACCCGACAAAAGAGTTGCAGGAAAAGCTGAGGGAGGCAGCTTCGATCGGAGATGAACTGTTCGTGCAGAAATTGTTGCTCGAGGACAAATTGGACGTCAACAACAAACACCCGATGAACGGATGGTAAGCTCTGCAAAGAGACTAAAGAATTCATACAATTGCCAGTCGAGAAGAATCTGTTGTTCACTCTGTCACTGTGCGAGGGTGGTCTCAATTTTTCCTGGGATTTGGCCTGCGGTGTGACACACCAGCTGCGAAAACAAAACCACTGCCTGACAGGTGGCAGCACTGTACATACAATAAACATAGAGATTCGCACCACCGGGCCAGTCTCACCTGAGATACCAACCAGTGTGTTTGTGATATCACTACAACGGGAGTGGGTCTGTGCAGATACTGCAGGCAAAGTGAATCCACTCAAGACTTCCAAAGAGGGAAGGGGAAGAAAACGCACGTGAGAATCCTGAGGTTAAAACACGCACGGCGACTTCAGACTTGTGCTTGTCGCTTGTGTGAAATCATGTCGAGCAGCTTCGTTCCGCACTGATTTGTTTGACCTCCAGACAGCGCAAATACCCCGATTATCGCTCACAAAAACTGACCACACAGACATGTAGCAAACGTATCACTCCACACTTATCATACAAATTAATCAATGAGAGTGTTAGAAACCTGTTCATTATACTTCTGAAGAGATGCGATTGTTATCTGTCATGTTTTTGGCGGATTTTAAAAAATTTGCGAAAACGAACCTGACACTATTGCCTCTAAAAATCAAATACGAATTCACTGAACCTTCTGGCCACGCATTGCTCAATTCTGACAGCTCAAAAACCACTAAATATTTCTATTTAACCAAATATTTTACAGATTGTGCAGCAATTTCACAGTTTCTCCCGGCAGTCCAGTTTTCTTTGCAGCATTTTTCGGAGGCTATGTCGAACACAACCTTGACCTTCGAACGAGCGCAACACACTGCAGCAAAATAAATTTGAGTTGTCACTCTCTGCAGACGACTTGATCAGTTTGAAAACAGTGTCTGTGGAAGGAGAGAAGCGATGTCGTTGTTCCGGGCGCTGAGTCGGTCTGTGAGGCCGGCGGTGGAGAGGGTCGGAGCGGCCCCAACCGCCGCCTACCACAAAAACGTGAGTTCGCTGTCTGTTGTGCAATGTGGAGTGACTTAAATTGAACTCACCTTAAGCCTGGTAGGGTGCGAGGTGAACAGAGAGTACCAGTCGCACGACCACGGTTCTAAGGCTGAAGTTCCACACTGGGGACCCCGAGCAATAATATTGTACAACAGCGTCCACCACAGGGGTACTAAGGGGCTGCAACCCCAACCTTTGTGACTCAAAATAGATCCACC
>JAAUXT010107780.1_pt1 | contig 20497 bp, 36 predicted proteins | sample 7278171 | NCBI WGS metagenome assembly JAAUXT01 (sample SAMN14350112, study PRJNA611818) | marine sediment metagenome | isolation source: surface marine sediment (1.8m) | place: French Polynesia: Moorea | collected 2018-08 | reverse complement strand
CTTGATCTGACAGTAGATTATCAAGTAATCTACTGTTTTGGAAGTGCACTGATGTCAAACCATTTAAGTCTTTTGTGTTAAATGGTTTGACATGGGTGCACTGGGCTAACGGTAGAATTACTGAAAAGGAATCTAACGTAAAGAACAAAGAGAATGGCTCAGACGGGGCCTTATGTGTCGTAAACGACATGGCAACACCTGAGACTGGTGTTTGAGCACAATACACGACGCATCCTGTCTCAATGAAACAAGTCTCACACACTATTGCTGCTGTGTGCAAACAGGTTTATCATCGTCTCTCGTTGTGCCATGGTTGCATGTTTTCTTGCACCAGCATGTCAGCATGTCTTGGTTTGATTCAGGTGCGCGTGTTTGGATGAACAAGAAAAATTCCAGATCCTGGAGCACAGATGTGCGCACCTGCAGCGCAAACCCGAATGTCAAACAAGCTCACGGCAGAGTGTACACAATCTCAAAATACTTACCAATAGTAGTTGTTTCACGTGGAGGCACAAACTCTGAAAGTCGTGGAAAACGGAGGTCAGCTTTTGTGGTTCCAGTTCTCTCTTTGGGATCAACTGAACAAAGCGACTGCTCGAGTACCAACTGATTAGTTGGTTGTGATAAGACGCAACTTTTCTGAGCGATATGTCCGTTACTTCAGACTTTGCGCAAAAAGAACACAGCTGATGCGACCTTCAGTTGAATTTTCTGATACGAAGTCGTGCTCTTACCGTCTCTGATGACGAGGCTTTTGACTGAAAAAGAAGTGGAGAACATTGCAATGGAGATTTCTCTGGCATGCAGGAAATGTCCATCGAGAATAAGATTTTGCGAACTTTGAAACTTCAAATTCAAGAAAAGAACAACTTTTGAATGCGCTCTGAATGCAATGTAGAAAAACACAAGGGGAAGTAGATCTGAAGGTGAACTGAAAATTGACCTTTGATGCAGGTGCCGCCGTTGAGGGGCCCGTAGCCTGGCATACAATCTGAAAGAGACGCAGAGCAACTGCGTGAACAGACCACCTGGCAAGCCGCCCATTGTTGTTTTTCAATTTGTTTCCCAGAAAAACACATGCAGACTCTATCTCCAGTCAAACACGAAACTTAATTTTCTCAGGTTGTGACGAGAGGTGGTACGAACCGGCACAGGCCGGTAGCGCCTTGCCGGCGACGCATGCGCACATCCCGGTCACGCTGCAGAAGCCCGCGCAGGGCAGGGTCGAGCACGGGTTCCCTGAAACACAGACGCGACGTCGCATTCACATCCAGGGGTCTCTCGCTCCACCCTCCCCTGACATGGAAAAAATCCCCAGCCTTGTGTTGCGCCACTGTTTGCCCGCGTGCAAAGGGGATCCTTGCCCCAAGATTTCTGAAGTTTGAACCGAGACCCACTGACTGATTGCCCCACAAATCTAGAGAACAAGATCCATGGTGCACCGTTGCGCCGTCACCCCAAAACAAGGTGGGACCGTTCACAGTCGCGTCAAACCACGTGAATGTGGAGCTGCGTTGATATCTCACAGGCTCCGACATATCTCATTCTGTCCGTCAGTTTCTGGATCCGATCCAGAACCAGCGAGTTTTCAGACGCAGGTCAATGTCCCACTGAAATGTCCCAGCGCGCAGTACTGTTCTGCTCACAAGTTTCCCCGCGGAGTACCCAGCGAAGTACCCACGCAATGACGTCGTCTCGGACACAAGCTCGGCGCCGCCGAAGTACTCGATGAGGACGATGATGGTTGTGCGCGAGATGGCGCCGCCCTCCAACTCAAACTGCGACTGCGTGTAGATCGCCATCCGCTCCTCCGAGAGCTGCAAATGCAAGGGTCGCGTCCTTGAACAAGACGATGCAAAGGATCCCCGAGTTGTGCAGTGACACAAAGTTCGACCCCTCCAGAGTACAACAGGATCCACGCTCGTGACAGTATCTGGTCAACAATCTTTGTGAACTCGTCTCGTGTTCCACGGAGGCTTTGGTCTGAGGCCATTTTCACTGAACAGTACTTCGTGGGGTCTTGTTCCTGATCCTCAGGACTGACAACAACGCCTCATAAAGACACTGTTGGTCAGATCAACGGTGGCGCTGAAGGACGTGCGCAGCATCAGCATGAACACATGGATGCACAACACCGAACCTGTCACTGCTGTGTGACAACTGGCTACCACAGCAGTTCGCAAGGGTTCTCCAAAGAACCATGACACGACAATTGTGACGCACTCACTTTCAGAACAGGGCGACAGGGTTCTCGAGAAAGGACTTGTGTGATTCAACAGGAACCCTTTTTGCAAGGTGAGAACCCAATTCTACCACGATGCAAGCACACCGCAGAGTTGTAGAAGCAACGCTTCACAATCAAACGCCGGATCGCGCGAGCACGTGAACGGCGCGGGACGCACCTGGGTCTCGGCGCCCGAGATGGAGAAGCTCTTCCGCTCGATGTAGATGACGGTCAGCGTGGTGGAGGTTCGCCCGGCGTCGTCCAGGCCCAGAGAGTCGACACTGCAGCCTGCAACACGACACGACGTGCCCAACACGCTGCGACCCACAACCCGACACCACCACCAACCTGTTTCCGCTTTGTCATGTTTCGTTTTTCAGTCTTCAGTGCGTAAAGCTCAGTCAATCGAACCCTGGACTTATTCCTTACAAGAGAGCAGTGAAACTTACTTGAAAATCCAGATATCTCTGCCTCGGTTATGGCTTTCTCGCACTGGAAATAGAGAAAGACTGCTGCTAAACAACAACGTCAAAACGTCTTATGACGCGATAGAAAATAACAGGCGAAGCAATGTGGACCACTTGCGAAAACAAAGAGTCATGCTTGGCAAGGCCACTGCCGTGGTTTTGGGCAGCATTTGGTGCGTGAACTTTTCGAGAGTGGAGGGTGGTATTGAACATGTCGCTCACCTCGGCCTGCACCCCTGCCTCGTCCAGGTTCGCCCTCGCCCCCTGCAGCTGCACCGTGGTCGTCACCACGTCTGAAGCAAGAAAACTTGCCAATGTTGAAACGCGCTTCTTGTATGTGAATCAATGCGTTCAGCATGGGAAAGTCCAATTTTTTTGGTGGGAGGGAACGGAGACACTCTGGGGCCTCTTGCCTTCAAAGAAACAAAATCTGGAGGAATCTTGTCCAATTTCTTGATTGCGAAGGACGCACGCAACTGCTGGGCTGCAGCAGTCGCTTGGTCGCCGGGCAGTTGCGTGCCCAACACTGTGAAGTTTAGAAACAAGAACTGGACACATTTGGGACTGACATTTGAACGCAACGTGGTCCGATTCACAACAGACGTGTCAAGAGTGCGATTCCAGCAGCAGAACAGGCGTGTTGTCATCGCGAGCGACTCAGATTCCTTCTCCTCGTGCAGGGCGCTTCCTGTCGCGCCCCAAAGTCAAACGTGATGGAACTGCCGTCCTCAAAGGCGTCCCCCCAGGAACGGCTGTTGCATAAGAGCGCATCACTGCAACCCTTTCTCAGAACATCTGCTGCAGTGCCCGGTCCTTGCAGCGCTAACCACTCAGCGACTGTTTCTAATGGGTGGAGACGAAAACAACGTGCACAACACAACACAACCCAACACGGCAGAAAAGTGACGGGGAAGCGACTCACGAGTCACGTCTCTGTAGACGAGAATCAGCGCCGTGAGCTCGTCTGAAAAAGATCACAGTTCTGCAAACTTGTGTCAGATTTCCTTTGCATCGGCTTGTTTCTTGTCTTGTGGATGTGCTGAGGCAACAAGTAGAGTGCTGCCTGGTCACGCAGTTTTCGCTCAACTTTTGATCAGTTCAAAAGCTGGGACGACCCGAATCTTCAGACGCGCAGATTGTTCTGCGCTTGTGTGTGTGTGTGTGTGTGTGTGTGTGTGTGTGTGTGTGTGTGTGTGTGTGTGTGTGTGTGTGTACACGCGCTGACCGACGGTGGTGTCCATGCTCGCCACCTCTCGGCTGATGGTGTCGTCAGCGTACGTGACGCCGAGGACACGGTACACGGAGCCCGGCCTGAGGCCCTGGATGGTCGCCCGCCGCGGCGCGTCCGCCGCCACCCGCACCTGCGTCATCACCACAGCAAATGCCATCAATTGACGGAACCCCCCTCACTGTAGTTTCAGTCAACAGCGGGTGCCTGGATTTTCCAAGAAGACACAAGTGACAACGTAAAATTCAGGCAGTGTGGCTGTGACCCTCTCTGTCCACAATGAAGTTTTTCAGCAAAATTGACACAAGCCCCACTTGCTTCCGGTGCCTGAACCAGGCACAGAGAATACGCCAGTGCAGGCAGCCAAATCTGGGAAACTGGACAACAGAAGTGGTTGTTGCACATGTACTCACACAGCTTGGAGCATTGATGTTGGTTCTGCACTCCTCCAGAGCCGCAGCCTCCGTCTGAAAACAACCACATCCACCAGGTAAAACCTTGTCTCTCCTCTCTACATCGCGAGAAGACCTGGACAAATCTGCAGCAAAATGCTGAGGGAGTGCTGACCAGTGCTGAGAATGCCCCGCACAAAGAACAGCACTGGAAGAAAGGTGAATCAGGCCAATGGACTTGGAGGACTGTCGGTGCAGCGGTGTGGGTTGCGCCGTCGTACCCTGGGGCTGGCGGTATCGAGCGGGACGGCGGTGAACATGTAGCCGTCGAAGACGCCACCCGTGCTCTCGGTGTAGCTGATGGTGAGGCTGGTGGACGTCGTGCGCACCGTCGTCAGCTCCGAGTTCATCCGAGGAGCTGCAAGTGCGGGAACAATTTTTGTTTGTTTGTTTTTTTCACCACAACCAACGATGAGACACTTTCGCGCAATAGACTAAGACTGTCATTCCATGTCTGACAGTGATCTGGCATTTGTGAAAGTTTCAGCACAAACCTACAGTCCTTTGGACCAAGAAGCAAATGCTCTGACACAACCTTCTCAACCTGGGGCTATCTTTCTGCTGCAGACTGTTCCCAAACTTGCGCAATGCCAACACTGAAAATGGTTGTCCTGGACAACGGTGACCAGTGCAGTGTTCTGCACCAGCAGAAAGAAATTCTTGTGCCAAATCGAAAAACGCAGCAGCACACAACACAAACGAAGCTGCGGCCAAAATGTCGCACAAGACACCGTACGAGGCGCACAAACCCAAGTTAACGGTGGTGGAGGCGGGCGCGCTTTCGGCGGCGTCCTTGAACGCCTTCGCGACGATCTCGAAGCTCGTGCCCGGCTCGTGCACGGCCTTGTCGACCTTGAACTCGCAGCTCGTCGCGTTCCTGACGGAGCACGCCGGCACGAGTTGCCCGTCCTCCACCCGGTACTCCACCACGTACACGAGCTGTCGGAAAGACGGACGCCCTGTCAGAGCTGCAGTACGCACAGACAGCGTCACGCATTGCGACACTATCTAAATTGTGTCACGCATTGCTTCAATGTCCCAATTGAACGGACGCGGCGCCATTGCTTGGTACAAAAACAAGACGTACCGTACTGTCTCGTGTATAAGACGCCCTCAAGAAAAGACACCTCAAATTTTTTGGCCCCTTTTCTGGAACCAGGGCCTTATGAAACAATGAAGATTCATACTCATGTACAAGACACACCCCTTCTTTGATGTCCGATTTTGGGGCAAAAAAGTGCGTCTTGTACACGAGACGCTACGGTACTGATGCTGTGGGCCCTGCCGAGGAAACAGGTTTCTCACACTGGAACTTCAACGTTGGAACATGATGACACTTATGGCGTGATTTTCAGTTCATGCATGTTGGATTTTGCCTTCAGCATTTATTTACCTTCACACAAAGGGAAGTGCGCGCGACTTCGCAAGGAAAAGACACGTACCACTGGGGTGAGGGCCGACCGGTCCCACGTGACGGTCACATCCGACTCGTTGACGATGGAGGCGGTGAGGTTCTCCGGAGGACCCGGCACTGCGCGCAGAAACAAACACTGGCAACCACAGCCTGGTCTGAGGAAGCACAACCATGTCCACTCAACAGAAAGCTGACACTTCTTGTTGGATCTTCCTTTGGGCGAAACTTTTCAAGCACTGATTCTGAACGGACACGGTGGCAGAGATTGGAGACTTGACGAAAACCTTGCCACGCACGAGTGCGTTCGCGCATTGGGTCAGTTTGTGAAGTCTGTGAACTGAGGTTGATTGCCGCAAATCCCTTGGGTCGGTACCCCCCTCTCCCCGCAACCAGCACCCCATGGTCTGAGGCAATCAGAGCTGTCTGCTCGTCCGCCAGGGGTTCTTGCTGACTGGAGAACGAGTGCAGGGCAGGAGAGGAGCAGTAGGAGCAAGGACACAGCAAGAGGGACAGGGAAGACGACAGTGAACAGCGTCGTGGTTCCTCGCACTTACTGACTGTGACGGAGATGGGCGTGGTGGCGGCGCTTTCCTTGTCGTTCGACAGCGCCGTCATGTGCACGTTGTAGGTGTGCGTCTGCACGATGCCGTCGGAGACGGTGGCCCGCAACGCCGTCGGGTCCGTCACGTTCAGCGACTTCACCACGTCAGGAGTCGCCTCGTCTGCGTAGTATATCTGAGCAGGGGAGAATCGCAGCTGTGAATCAATACGTGTGTGTGTGTGTGTGTGTGTGTGTGTGTGTGTGTGTGTGTCTGTCTGTCTGTCTGTCTGTCTGTCTGTCTGTGCGTGTGTTTTTCGGTGTGCTTGAACGTGTGTTTTTGAGTGTGATTGCGTGGATCAGTGTGTGCGTGTGTTGCGCGTTTGCGACGTATACGTGTACTACGTGTATGTGAGGTGAGAGAGAGAGAGAGAGACGAGAGAGCCAGAGAGAGAGAGAGAGAGAGAGAGAGAAACCAACCAACCAACCAACCTTCCAGCCGGTCACGACGGCACCTGCTGGCTCCTTGGTCCACTCAATAGTGAAGTTGTCGCTGGTCGTCTCCGCGACCACCTCCGCCGGACCCACAGGCTGCGACGGCGCTGCAAACGTGTCGCGGTTGAAGGGCAAAACTCAACAGCAGTTAGCGTCTGCGAGACTTGACACAGAAACCTGCACTCGTGAGGCAAGCCACACACAGGAACGTTCATCTTGCTCTTACACTTATCAACCAGACTCACAAGCAACTGCTTCCAAACGATGATGTGATGAGTGACAACATCCCGCACTCTCTCTCTCTCCACACACACACACACACACACACACACACACACACACACACACACACACACACACACACACACATGCCCTGATCACAGTGCACGCGCACTCACTGAGCGTCACCGTCATGGTGTTGCTGTAGAGGGACGTGCTCTCCGTCGAGCCGGACAGCGCCGACACCATCACGTCGTACGACCCGCCGGGCAGCGCCGACGCCGGCTCCAAGACGCCGCTGTTAAAGACGAAGGCGCCGGACACGTCCACGCTGTCCCAGTTGCCGGTTCCCTGCCGACAGAGAGAACGGCCTTCACTGCTGTTGTGGAAACGTCCAGTTCAGTGTCACAACACACGAAGCGTTGTAATAGCCACGCCCCCGTCTGACCAATGCACCTGGACCTTTTTGCTGCTTTGCTTGACTGAGAAAACTCAAAGCTGTGTTCATTCACGGTCGTCACCCTTCTTGCTCATTTTTGGTCGTGAAAATTTGGAACAGGCTCAGCCCTCAAGATAAGCTGCACGGCCAAAGCCGTTGTTTGTCAAACGGGGTCAAAGTTCCTCCGTAAGAGCGGCCGGGTGGGCGCCTCACCTGCGGCGCGTACTTGACCCTCCAACCGTCGACGGAGCTGTCCTGCGGCGCGTCGGGCAGCAGCTTCCAGGTGACGACGAAGCTGGACGAGGTCGTGTCGTCGGTGCTCTCCGACACCTCCACCGGACCCGGCGGCGCTGAAACACGCGACGCGTTGCTCCTCCGCACGAAGAAAGTTCACGTGATGTCAAAGTGTGAAAGAAAGAAGCACGAGTGAACAATAACTCGGGTTGCACTGTTGCTCTGCATGTGTATGTGCCAAAAGTGTGTTCGTGCGCGATAGAGCGAGAGAGAGAGAGAGAGAGAGACAGACAGACAGACACGTACACACACACACATACACAGAACGAGTGTGTGGGCATGTGTGCGTGTGCGTGTCTGCACACGTGACTCGCAGACCTGTGGTGATCTGGATGGAATCGCTTGGTTCGCTCTGCACGTCCCCGGACACGGCTCGCACCTGCACGTCGAACGGCTTGCCCGCCGTGTCGTCGCCGTCTATTATCACCTGCGGCAGAGGACAACGCACACGTGTGTGCCCGTTCCTTTGCTATTGTTTGCCTGAGCCTGTTCGGCTTTGGAGCATGAGTGGCGTTTTCTCGTTTCTTGCGTGAAGACCGGTTCACACGACAAAGCAAAAATCGCTGAGTGTAAGTCCGGGTGCCGTGGATACTGACCACGGCCTGCCTGGCGGCGGGGTCCGGCACGGCGAACGAGACCCACGCGTCGTCGCCCGCGCCCGCCGGTCTGAACTGGACGACGAAGCCGTCGGCGCTGCTCGCGGCATCGTCGAAGCTCCACTGCACGGCGAAGCTGTTGGCGTTCGTTTGGTCGGGCACCTCGGCGACGTCTTCCGGCGCCAGCGGCGCTGTGGAGGATAGTGCAGTCGTGGGGTGCCAGAATCATCTTTCTGAGACCGGATTTCACCAGTGGAACACGCGTTGCACTGTGATGTCAGCGCCCACACGCAGCACACCGCGTGACCATCTGTGAAGCTGACCCACAGCGGCAAATTCCTCAAGACACCAATGTTGACCACACTGCGAGTTGCGCCTACCGAGGGTCGCCACGACCACGTCGCTGTCGTCGCTCTCCGTCGTCCCCGCCACCGTCACTATCTTCACCTCGAACGCCTCCCCGGGCTTCGCTCCGTCCGGCGCCACCGTCGCCTGCCTCGCCTCCGGGTCGGACGCCAGCGTGTCGTTTGGAACGGCGCCACTCGCCGCCGCGTCCATCACCTCCACGGGAGGGTCGCTCCACGCGTCAGTTCCCACCTGAAACAATGGTGCTGACGAATACACCGTACCGTCTCGTGTATAAGACGCACGAGTTCATGTATAAGATGCACCCCAAAATTTGGTCCCATTTTCTGGTACCAGGGTTTATTAAAAATAGAGTAAATTCATACTCATGTACAAGATGCACCCCTTCTTTTGATGTTCAATTTTGGGGCAAAAAGTGCATCTTAAACACGAGACGGTATGGTAGAAACAACAGGGCCGAAGTTTTTTCACAGACTGCACAACCTCCCAGCCTGCGAACCCCAAACTTGGCATGACACGAGGCTGCACGTACCGGGCGGGTGAAGATGCGCCACGCGGTCACCTCCGTCTCGGGGCGCCGCCACGTCACCGTCGCGTTGGTCGGCGTGCTCGAGTTGAACGCCACGTCCGCCGGCGCCAGCGGCTCTGTGGGAACGAGGGGCCAAGTGCGTTCACGTCCATTTCACACAGGAGCGAACGAGAAGCAGTCCGCCAATGCAAAATACAGTCCTCATACTTCTTGAAAACTGTGAAAGTGAAGGCAGTGAGCTGCAGTTCTACTGACCGCAGTTCAAATGTCACAACACCGTGAATTTGTTGTGAATCAATACATTGCAATAAAACTCCACAAACACACCAAGAGTGCGAAGACTTCACACAGCTCAGCGGCAACCTCAAGCTGAAAAGCACCACAAGTTTCTGTCTGGGGTGGAACACAAAGCAGAGAGCCTTGTGTTCCACTCGACACAGTTCCACAGTTTTACTCAACCCTCACAGGCAGGCCAAGCCGAAGTTGCCTGGTTCAAGTCCCATTTTTTTTTCTCTCCTGGCCTGAACTTAGCTTGTGACTTGAGAACAGACACAGGTTGTCAAGATTCTCCTTGTGCGCACCTGATCTGTAAGTTTCGCGCACCTGTTTGTGTTTGTGTGTGTGTGTGTGTGTGTGTGTGTGTGTGTGTGTGTGTGTGTGTGTGTGTGCATGCGTGTTGTGTGTGCATGCATGCGTACGTGCGCACCTCAGGGGACGCCGAACATTTGCGTTGCACGCGTCATCACCGAATGCAAACTCTCAGTTCAAAAGGCAAGCTACACACCCAAACCTGTGAGCTGAGTCGTACTCACGCGAGTTAGCGGTCACCTCTTCGGTCGGGTCGCTGGCGACGTCGCCCTTCACGGCGGCGACGGTGATGCGGAACGGGGACCCGGGGCGCGTCGTGGGGGACACGGTCACCGTGCAGCGCGTCTCGGACGTCGAGCAGCCGAGCTCCTGCGTCCCGAGCCGCGCCTCCTCCACCGTCACGTTGAACACGTCCTGCCGGGAGGCGGAGCAGCGCGTCAGGCTCATTCACATACGACGCGTCACGCGTTGCGTCCCCAAAAACAAGTCTTTTCAATTGCAACGCGTGACATGGTGCAGACAAGCGGGTCTCGAAACTCCCGTCATCAGCAACAGCAGAGACGTTGTCAGGAATAGCCATGGTCAAAGTTGAGAACAACTGCAACACGCGCGCAAAGAACTCGTGAATATGGAAGACGCTGCTGTGCCTCTTCCTGCACCAAGACCTCAACAGATCATGGGCCACCCCACTGCTTGACAGGGTTGACATATCAGTCTTGCTGTTGTCCCTTGAGGTCTGGGTCCCAGGCTCTACTCGGCTCCGCACTGACCTGGTCGGACTCGGGTACCGTGGTCCACTCCACGTCAAACTGGGTCGGAGAGATGCCGGTCACGTTCGTGATGGTCGGCGTGCTCGGCTCTGCAACACGTGGCAACACGTCAGACGAGTAAACGAGTGCACGCATCACATCTTTTCAAACGCACTGCACCCCACGAATCAGTCATCAATACCTGTACAGACAACCCTTTTATCAGCCCAAAGATTGTTCTGAATTCAAATCCCCTGCCAGCATTCCGAGGCTGCCTCTCCCTTCCTCCCACATGCGCGCAACCCGTTGCTTCCCGACGCACTCACTGAGCGGCACGGTGATGGTGTCGCTGTAAACGCTCGTGCTCGGCACCTCGCCCGCGCCGTCCCCGTGGTCCTCGCGCGCCACCAACTTGACGTCGAAGACAGAGCCGGGCTGCGCACCGGTCGGTGTTATCGTCGCCTGCGCGAACACACAGACCTCGGGTTCAGGGGAGTGGGGCGTGGACTACATGCGCCTGGCTTTGTTTTGTTCAAAGTTGCGCTGCTAAAAATCTCACGTCGTCTGCAAGCACAGAACTTGCTGACAGATGGGTCAACAACCAACAGGCGTGAAATTCCAATTGGTTTTACCCAGGTTCGCCTCTCCAGGACAGACAATCGTGCATTACGTCAAATCTGGGCCTTTTCCTCGCAGTGGGCAATTGAGAAAATCCCAACCTTCCTGGTCTCGGGTCCGCCCTCCACGGGGGCGGTGGTGAAGTCTCCGGATCCACTGGGTGCGTACATCACGTCCCACCCGGTGACTGTGTCCGGGACAGGCGCGCTCGACTCCCACTCCAGCTCGAAGTCAGTGTCCGTACTATTCACCAGTTTCACAGTCACCGATCCGGGTTGTCCTGCGGGCGGAAATCCGAATATTCAACAAGAGAAATGAGCACTGTGGGCCACACATACACACACGCACACACACACACACACACACACACACACACACACACACACACAAATATGCTGGCTTCCATCTCCATGTGAGTGTGTGTGTGTGTGTGTGTGTGTGTGTGTGTGTGTGTGTGTGTGAATCTCTACCAGGCGCGTACTCACAGAGTGTGACATTGATTCTGTCTGAGGGCTCGCTCACGGCGGGTCCGCACACAGCGCGCGCCCGCACCTCGAGCGTCTTCCCGGCAGGATCGCCGTCCGTGAGCGTCGTCAGACCCTGCCGCGTGTCGGCGCCCGGAAGCTCCGAATCTGACCACGTCTCTCCGTCGTCCATACTCCACTCCACCTGCGACCGCAAAGAGATGCTGCAAAGTCACTACCAGTCACCCAACTCTGCTTTCGTGGTCCAAGAATTGCAAACCAAGGACACCCGTGCAATCTCTGAGCAAAATCAGACGCTTGAAAGCCCTCTCATCTGCAGTTGAACTCGGGGCGTTTGAACCCTCCGAAGCCCTGACACCCTCGGCAGGTGTCGTTCCGTCTCGCTGACCTTGAAGCCGTCGGCGATGCTCTCTGCGGGGTTGTAGTCCCACGTGACGGTGAAGCTGTTAGAGCCGGTGTTGGCCGTCTTCTCTGCCAGGTTCGTCGGTGGCTTCGGGACTGTGAGAACATCGACTGCAGTTGTGTACACGCCTCACAAAACGCACGCCTCACGAAACACACGCGTCACGAAACACACGCCTCACACAACGCAGAAGTCTTGGAAAAACTTGCGAATACGCTGCTTCACAACGTTCCTCAGAGCATCCACGGACATGCCATGTGAACTCTTCTCCACAAATCAATTACAGTCGCAGACCTAGAGCGACGAGTATCGGGTCGCTGTCGGCGCTCGTGACGCCTCCGGCCTGCGACGCCACCTTCACTTGGAAGAGCGTCCCGGGGAGCGCCGAGTCGTCGGGGGAGAAGGTGGTGCGGCGCGCCGCAGGGTCGCTCAGCCCCGCGTCCTCCGCAGCCTGCGGAAACAGCACCAATGTACCAAGAGTCGCACTGTTTTGCGCAGAGGCCGTGTAAGCTTGGAGCCAAAGTTGGGTGTTGCGCCCAAGTCTTTCTGGAACTGGGCACCCGTTCAGCCCCAAACCCAAGCTGCTCCTAAGAACCTCGATGCTGGTCTGCAAATTGTCAGTTCAGGAAGGCCACGACTCCGTCGTTAAACAGATGTTGTTTTTTTTGAGACGGTTTTGCGTGAGATCACCGGTTGTGTTCCTTGTGTCCAGATCTGAAAAATGTGCTTGATCGCGCTCTGTCGTTCGCTCGGCGTTTTCGGCTGCGTCTGACCTTTTTAGCATCGTCTTCGGTGACCTCAGTCGGGGTGAAGGCGTCGGTGCCGTTCTCGGCGGCGTTGAGGCGGAAGCCGCTGGCGGCGCTGCCCGGCGGCAGGACCCAGTCGACCGTGAGCTCCTTGTCCGTGGACGCGTTGAAGCTCAGATCCTTAGGCGCGGGCGGCTCTGTGTGTTTGTGTGGGATCAATTGTCCAGAATCAGTGTCCATTGCAATTTGTCAATCAGGTCAAAATACCAAAAATGCCAAAAAACATAAATTTGTCCATGAGGGTCGCAGAAACTCCCGAGCAAAGTTGAAAAAAAGACGACAGCAAAGTATCCTGGCAGACAGCGGCGATGGGCGCAGCGAACTGACCTGTGTACACGGTGATGTTGGGAGTCGGGTCGCTTTGTATAGGCGCGTCCGACGGCCCGGAGTCCGTCAAGACGCGCACGAGGAGCGGGCGTCTCGCCGCGCCAGCCACGCCGACGCGCGCACCAGTCGCCGCCGGGTCGCGCACAGCCGTCTTTGTGAACGTCTCGCCTGCAAAAACACGCAGCCTGTTCGCGCGCACATTGAACATCCTGTCCATTCGACTGCACGCGGACAGAACACAGAAGCCGAAAACCCCGTAAGTATGAACTCAACCTTACACTGAATGAAACACCTCCATTAAATCCCACCAACTCGAACTCAGTTCCACAACGCCCCCCCCCCACTTTGCAACCTTCCTTTCCGAAGTCCCCTCCCCCCTTCCTACCTGACCCTCTACCCTCCTCACCCACCCACTCACCTGACTCACTCCCACCCCCTTCACCTGCCCCGATCATCCCCTCTCACCTTCCCGCTCCCGCCTTACCGTCGTCGAGGCTATGCTCCACGGTGAAGCCGGTCGCCTCGCTCGTCGTCGGGTCGAAGTCCCACGTGACGGAGAAGCTGTCGGGCGTCGAGTCGTTCTGCGCCAAGTTCGTCACCGCCTTCGGCTCTGAAACGTGACGCCGCCTCCCAGTCAACAAACACTACACAGAGCTCCCAGCGAGTTCTCTGGCTCCTTTGGTTCGTGAAACACGACCTCAGTGTTTGGCCTGAGAAGTTAACTTTGTTCCAGCGCAGAAGCTTTTGTCACACTTTGCAGCAAAAGTTGGGGATTGAACGTCCGGCCACGTGGTTTCATTTCTCTTCTCCCAAATAAACTCCACTCAAGAGACTCTGCACCTGGGCACTCAAAGGAATCTTCAATCCTCTTTGACTGCCAAGAAACAACAAACTTGAAATGTTTGACCAATTCCGATCAAATCTGCTGCGAATCTCACCAAACGTTCTGCGAAAGTGATTGGCCAAAAGAACGCGGCGAGCTTCTGAGCGCTCCACTCACTGGTCGTGGCTGGCACGATGTTGCTAAAGTCTCCCTCCGTCGCGCCCAGCAGGGGCGACACGCGCGCGTCCACCGTCCCGCCCGACTTGATGCCCGTCGGCGTCAGCACGACGGCGCGGGCGTCGGGCGTGGCGGCGGTGAGCCCGGCGTCCGTCGCCGCCTGCACCGCGTCGGCGTCCGTTGGGTTCACCTCCTCCTGCCACACCTGTGACGGTGAGGAAGAAATACAGCAGTGAAGGGGTGGCCACACAGGCGCATTTATTTTTGACGCGCGTCAATTTTGATGCGCGTCAAAAACATCTCCCACTATTTTCAATCAGGGTGGCCACACAGGAAGCATTTATGAAGCGTTTATTTTTCAGAACATCTCAACAGACATTTTTGACGTGTGTCAAAAATTGATGCGCGTCAAAAATAAGCGCTCCTGTGTGGCCGCCGCTTAAGCGCACCTTTTCTGACAAATACAGTGAAGAACATTTGTGTTCACAAAAGGTTTGAGGGATGCGATGCAGCACAGGGAAATAAACCCCAAAAATCAGGGAAGTGGCAGGTCGTTGCCTCAGTCACGATCAAGGATGTCCTCGATGGACCCTGTGTTGAAAGGAGGTTGCGTGAATTCAGCCATGAACAGCAGGAGCGAGTTTCTCGTGCGCTTTGGAAAGGGTTCGGGTGTGTACGTACCGGAGCGGCGTCCGGATCGCCTGGCGACTGCGGCGCCGTGTACACGCGCCACGAGTCGGCAGGCGCGCCGTCCGGCGGCGTCCACGTCAGCGTCACCGTCGTGTCGGTCTCCGAGTCCGGGACCACGCTCAGGTCATCCGGCCCGGGCATCTCTGCAAACGTGTCGGCGCGTCCAGCCAGGACCACACGGTACGAGAACAGCCCCAGCACCACAATTCACGTTCAATCGACAGGAGAGGGGTGCTGCGTAACTCACTGAGCGTGACGGTGATCTCGTCCGTCGGATGTCCCACGGCGAGGCCAGACTGCGCCACGATGCGCACGAGGAACGAGTCGCCCGCTTTGGCACCAGGGGGCGTCACGGACGCCGTCCGCACCGCGGGGTCGTCCAGCACCTCCACCTCGTGAGGAGCCGAGTCGTTTGGTCGGTACTGCAGCCGAAACGCGCTCACCTGCGAAAAGATTTGTGCACAGTACGGGTGGATGTACGCTCGCTTCGTTGCACGTGCATTTCTGTCGGTGTGAACGAAAATTCAAGTGTGCGTGCATGCTTGCGTGCGTGTGTGTGCATCGGAATCAAGCAATTTTAGCTTTATTCCCCTCTCAACTGCTGAACACCACTCCACCTTTTCGCGATATTCTGCAGCCAACAACTAAACTCACTGCGAATACTGTGGAAGCCTTATCCTGAGAATCAATCAATCACAAGAGAAAATTTCACCAGACAGGTGAGGCGTCGCAAGCACACTGGACAGGCAATGAACCGACGTGTATTCAGCGGCCTGTTTGCAGGAAGACTGACCTTGCCTTCGTCAAAGTCCCACTGCACAGCAAAGCTCGTGGACGTCGTCTCGTTGGTCCGCTCCTGCAGGTTCCCCGCGTGCCCAGGCTCTGCGCAACAAACGTGTGCACGTGATGCCCTGGTGGATCCAGGGGCGGGGTGCGGCCACTCCCACCACCCCCACAAACACACCTTTTGCTCCCCGATAAACTTTCCCCGAAGTTTGCATTGCCAGTGCCTAAAGCACAGCTTAGATGGTCCGAGTGGCCTTCACTTGACAGACGACAAGATGAAACAAAGGATTTTACCCAATATGGCCAGGAAAATCTCGCTATGGTCACTCTCATCCCCACCCACGATCATCATCACCTGAAAAAAGACACTTCTTCACTGCATCCGCGATAAAACGCGGATTACAAAAGGCAATCAGAAAGAACAACCAACTGGAAAGGAGGGTACATATGGACAGCGTCAGGCACACAGTCTGATGCACGTGAACTTGACAGGACATGACAGCTGCTGGAGCTGACTGTGTGTTTCATACGTGTATCCACATCCGTTTCTCACAGAACCATGCGTGACCAGCCTTCTCGGGAACAACACCTCATCCCAAGGTCAAAAAAGCCCAAACCCCAGCGCACTGGAGCCCAGCGCACCTTCACGTCGTACTCTCCGCCCGGCTCGGAGTTGTCGGGTGTGATCTGCGCCTTCCTATGCACACCGTTCGTGGAGTCCTCGAGCGCCTCGGTGTCCGTCAGGTTGTGCAGAATGAACGGGTCGTCGGTGTCGTGCGGTCGGTAGAAGACGGTCCAGTCGGACGGCGTGAAGCCCGAGGGCGGACGGAAGCTCACGTTGAACGACGTCGTAGTGTCAATATTCCATGAACCGTCGATGGGCGCCGGGGGTTCTGCGGTGAGAAAGGTTGTCCGCTGCAGGTCTGACATCAAGGGAACCACAGTTTCTGGTGCTTTGAAAAGACTGAATGGTGCACGATACATTGCAGGGTCAAGTGAAATGTATCTGAACATGAGACATGAGCACCGCGCTGATGCACAGCAACTCCACACCTCAACTAAAGACACACACACACACACACACACACACACACACACACACACACACACACACACAACGGCGCGCGAAACAAACACACGATCAGAAAAAAAGCTCCCGCCAAGCCCATGTGAATGACTGAAACGCACCACAATCACCTGAGAAAACGCACACTCATGTGCGCAACCTCTTTTTCCCTTGTTTTTGGGTGTCAAAGTCCCACTGTAACGTTCAAAAGTCATACCCACCAAAAGTGTGCACCCCTTTTTTTGACATCACTTTACAGTGCAAAATGGTGAAAACGGTTATAAACCACACTGACTGGTGACGATGTAGGCCTCGGGGTCGCTCGGGTCGCTGGACACGTTGAGCTCAGGCGTCCCCGCCACGGTGAACACGCGCACTGCGAACGTCTTGCCCTCCGCGTGGCCGGTGAACTCCACCTCCGCCTGACAACAGCAACCAACACACACACATGTAAACCACGCACAGCATTTCGCTTCGCCTGCGTGTGTTCATGACCAGGTGGCTGAATCAGTTCTGCGGAGGAAGCAAATCTGGGACTGTTGAAGTCACTTGAACACATCCTGCACACTGCAGTCTGTGTGAATCCGTCCACACTGCGAACATTTCCTCCCACTCCAACTCTAACCGATGGAGGGTTCGTTCTTCAATGTTCCAGGCTGAGTCAGTATGGAAGAGTCCCCAGGTGAAGGCGCAGGCGCAACTCGGAAGGACCCACTCGCCGCAGTACCTGTCTGGCGTCGCCTCCGTCCACGTGCACAGCCTCCCACGGCTGGCGCACGGGAACCATCGCCGAGTCGGGGTCGTCCGGGTCCTCCGCCACCATGTCGGTTCTGTTGTCGCGATGCTCAACACGGAAGCCGTTGGCGTGGCTGGCGCTGTCGTCGAAGGCCCACTGCACGGTGAAGCCGTGCGCCGTCGTCACCACCTCAGCAACGTCTGTCGGCGGCAGCGGCTCTGCGTGGTGGAGACAAGCAAACGAGTTCAACAGGATTTCTGTCTTGACGCTGCCAAAAGATCAACGCCACAGAACAGAACACTTTGAAGATTACAAATGAAGAGGAGCTCTTACTGAGCACGACTGTGAACTCCGGGGACCCGGAGCTCTCTATCCCTCCCGCCACCGCCTCGACGCGCACGGTGAGCAGCGAGCCGGGCAACAGAGGCGTCGCGGCGGGGTCATCAGGCGGCGCGCTCGACGGCGTCACGTCTGCGCGTCGCGCCTCCGGCGGCACCGCCTCCGCGGCCGCCGCGGCGTCCTGCGCCGCTTGCGCCGCAGCTTCGTCCCTCACGTTCGCCGACCGCGTCGCGTTCTCGTCCTCAGAGCTCAACCTGCCGTTTGACGACAACAGCTCCGCATCACACCGTGAAAATCCACCTCAGGTGTCGACTATGCAGCGAACAGAAACATTTCTCCGCTGTGCTGGGGAAGCCCGATTTCCACGAGTCCTGAACCTCTGGTGGACTTGCGTTCGTGTTTCAAGTTGCGCGACGAACCACACAGGGCCCCTGTTTTGCTGAAGCTTCAAATTCACGTACCAGAGGCCAAACAAGCTGCAGTCAGCTTGTGCATCTCCAATGTGAAACTTTGAACCAAGACTACCAAACACTCTCCATTGTGACGCACCGGTAGTAGACCCTCCAGCCGGTGAGCTCGGTGCCCGTCGGACGGTCCCACGTGGGCGTGAACTCCTGCGGGCTGCTCGTCTTCCACTGCACGTTCTCCGGGGGCAGCGGCGCTGTGGGGACAGAGACGCCGTCAACTCAACAGTCGCTGCGTGTGTTCTACTGAGATCTGGGCGTCCACGAATGAACGATTGCAACAAGCGGCAGTGCATTTACCTCTGCCCAACAAAACTGCCTGCGCAAAAAAAAAACGTCTGAATTTTGGGGATTCTTTTTCACCCGTTGGCCACACGTACCCAGGCCGGCGAGGACTTCCGCTGCGTCGCTGAGTGTGGAGCCGACGACAGCCCGCACCCGCGTCGGGTAGGTTTTGCCGGGGGACGGCGACGACACGGTGAAGTTGGCGGCGCGAGCCGCAGGGTCCGCCAGCTCCACCGGCGGCTGCCACGACGTGCCACCGTCCTCACTGTATGTACAGCGATGAGTTGTTGCAAGCACACGTTCAAAATGGTATTTTCATCCAACACTCTGCATTTGCACACTTTCTTATTGCTGCCTTCTTGCCTGGTAAACCTTCAACTCTGCAGAGAAGTTAATCACAAAGCACCTGTGTGTGGAGAGACTCGCAAGCTTCCCGCCTTTCAGGGCACCTACCTACGCAGTGCAACACACGCACACACACGCACGCACACACACACACACACACACACACACACACACACACACACCTGTAGACCAGCTGGAATCCCGACGCGGAGCTCTTCGTGGTGTCGTAATCCCAGGTGACAGCGATTGTGTCGGCCGTTGTGTTGGCTATGTCCTGCATCAGGTTTGCAGGGGCATTCGGTGCTGCGACACAACAAGCGGACAATACTCAACTCAGGCCGAACAAAGAAACGCCTCTTTCTTTTTGCAGTAAATCTTTGCACGAAGAAGTTATGACCGTCGCCAAAAGTATCATTGCTCCCCAAGTCCACTCAGCTTTTCAGTTGGGATGTGCGGCGGAAAAACACTGGACAATGCAAACTGGGTCTTAAGCAACTGACATTGACTGAGCTCTGTCACACAAAGGCAAGAACACGTCGCTACTGACCGAGCGTGACTGCGGCTTCAGTCGGGTCGCTGACGGCGGTGCCGGCCACCGCCTCCACCTTCACGTCGACGACGTCGCCGGGCTGCAGCGCGTCCCCCGGCGGGAGGTCGACCGTGCCTCGCCGCGCCTCCGGCCCCGACGCCCCTGCGTCCGTCGCCGCCTGCAACGCGGGAAAAGCGTTTATGTTTTGACTCCCAAACCTGCGCAAAGGGTCTGCAGAAGAAAATGTGTGAAGATTTTTGCCTGTGATTCACAACAAAGGCACTCATGTTGTCATCCCCCACAGATGCAGGAAAGAACCTTCAGACGATGCTCAGTCAAGCCACCTGCTCACTAGTGTGCGCAACTCACTTGCTCTCCATCGCAAAACACAACTCTGCTTTGCACCTTTGGAGAAACACACAGTTTTACCACCTCTCCAACTGTTCCCACAACCATTCTGCACGCTTGTGACTCCACAGCAACTTCGAAAGGGTCTTGCGATCGTTCAAATTTAAGTCTTCAACATCGACCAGTGCCACACGAACTTCAAGGCTTCATTTCACGAACCTGTTTGGCGTCTGCCTCGGTGATGTCCGGGTGCGTCGTCCAGTTGTCGGTGCCCGTCGGTGCCGTGTGCACGCGCCACGCCGTCGCCTCCGATGCGGGCGCCTGCTCCCACGTCAGCGTCAAGCTCGCCGGAGACGCAATCGCGCTCTCCACGTTGACCGGCGGCAGCGATTCTACAAACACGGTGACAGTGGTGAGTAAAATGAGCTTCAAGCAACACAGGCAGCAGAGGGCTCAAATTGAAGTGTTTCCCCATCGCTCTCGCGTCAACGCGAAATTCCACTTGGGGGTCAATCCCATTGACAGAACAGCCACGGGTCGACGTTGACGGTGTGCGTGTACGATACGAGGCACGAAATTTATATAACCGATTCCGGTAAATATCTTTCGTGTGGTTCACTGGAAAACCTTCAACACACAGGTCAGGCCTCCTTGACATCTATTCTCAACATG
>JAAUXT010144304.1_pt1 | contig 20502 bp, 23 predicted proteins | sample 7278171 | NCBI WGS metagenome assembly JAAUXT01 (sample SAMN14350112, study PRJNA611818) | marine sediment metagenome | isolation source: surface marine sediment (1.8m) | place: French Polynesia: Moorea | collected 2018-08 | reverse complement strand
TGACACCATAGAGGAAGGTAGCCTAAACCACTGAGCTCCAACTCATACTCTACAATAAACTATACTACAACATCACTACTGGGGCTTCACTCATATATACAACACCATGTATTACACATTTACTATATCTGTCAGATAAATAATTTTTAAACCACTTAAGTTCAATATTTTTTATTCCTAAAGCATACAATTTTTGTAGTAAAATTTTATGATCTACTTTATCAAAGGCCTTAACCACATCCATAAACAAGATTATACTATCACAATTATTGTTAATATTCTCATAAACATTATGCAGTAACATTGACAGATTATGTTGACAACTTGTTTTTCTTTTAAAACCATAATTATATTCATTTAGTAAGTTATTTTGTTCCAAATATTTGTAAAGTGTAGTAAATATTATTTTGTCTAATATCTTTCCTATATTACTACATAAAGATATAGGCCTATAATTTTCTCTTTTGAATCTAGATTCTTTTTTATGAATTGGTGACCAATGTGAAAGTTTCCATTGATATGGATAAACACTATGTATCAAACAATAATTGAAAATATAGGTTAATGGTTTGCATAAAATATGTCCTGTATTTTTAATAAAGATATTGCTTATTTTATCAGGTCCAGTGGCTGTGTGTATATTAATGCTTTTAATAATATCCAAAACTATATTGTCAGTAATAAAAGGAAAATTATATTGATATTGCTTTGTTGGAATTGTTGAATAATCATTTTCATTATCATATATACCATTTTCTGTTGTAACTTGTTCTCCAAAGTAATCACCCAATATTCTAACTTTATCTGAATCTTTTTTTATAAATTTTCCTATTATAGATTAAATCTCCAATATTGGATTTTATTTTCCTCTTTAATAAAATATTACAAGTTGCCCAAAATTGTTTACTATTATAATTTCTATTTTTCAAGTTTATTTGTATATTATTGTAATATTGCTTTTTAACATCTTGTAAAGCTTTATCTAATTTTTCCTTTGTATTTAGGTATCTAACTTTGTCATATGGATTATTGGTTTCATTATATTTCTTCTTATATCTTTTTGTAAGAACCATTAATTTCCTTATTTGATAATTAATCCATGGATTTTTTCTTTTCCTTTTACTTAAAATAAATGTTGGTATAATTTCAAGAAATATTTCGGGACATTTGTCATGCCACCAATTTTGTGTAGATTTGTTCAGACTCTGCTCTGGATTCTACGAAATTAGACATTTATGTTCAATCTGTTGATCTTGGTGCTCGCTTTTGGAATCGTTTGGTGAAGACATGCTAAATATGAAAAAGACAAAAAAATTATTGACTTTGTTTTGAAAAACAAAGGGATAAAGCACCACACATTGGTGAATAAATATAACAAATATTGTACAGCACATAAACAAATAAGAAAGCAATTTTTTAAGTGTGTACAAAATTAAAAATTGAAAAATTGACAAACCTGGCTTTCATGTCAGGAGAAGAATTCCATGCTGAAAAGCAGATCAACGGCAGTCAATCAAAACTAAGTCAGTCAAAATTATTGTACATGACACAAAAAATGGAAACAGAATGAGATATCGATTGAGTGTTTGAATTTCAATTACTTAAATTTTAATGCCATATTTCATCTGCCTACTGTACTTTCCCCATGTTCACATATCGGACAAACCACGTTGCGCGGTGACATCTCGCGTTAGTGCATCGACCTCCATCTTGCCTGAGAACGAAGAAGGAAAAGGAACTGTGATTTATTTGTTTCTATCCCCGAAATCAGACCTAGAATATTCACCTGAGGACATTTAAACAAGTAGGAATCATGGCTCAAAGCCCTACGAGTAGCGCTGTAAGGGCACTCCAGCTGGAACTGAAGAAAATCATGGATGAGCCAGTGGAAGGTTTTCGTGTGAAACTGGTGAACGAAGAAAACATCTTTGAATGGGAAGTTGCAATTTTCGGGCCTCCTGGAACCCTTTATGAGGCAGGCTACTTCAAGGTAACTGAAAATTTTCATTCAGGAATTTACAATGATATTTCAGTGATTCTGAATCGTGATAGGGCTGCGTACGGCCAAGGAGTTCTTTGTTTCCATGGCACCAGAACGTGATCGGAAACGATCGGGCTTTGTTCCTTTGTTTACACTGCGCAGCTGACGGCTCAGAGGTGACACATGGCTGAGTAATAATTCGAGACTTCGGAAATAAGAGGGATATAGGTCTGGTGTCGGAACCAAAGCCCCTGTACTTCTCGTTCCTTGCTTGAGATTGCTACACGACACAGTCGTTCTGAGTGACAAACGGAGAGAACCAGAGAGCGATTGTTTGGCGGAAAGGACCATAAATCTGCATGCAGAATCCAGATCGGCGCTGTGATCGCCTCGAACTTGTTGCTGAAGTACTCGTATCGGGTCGTGCTTTGTCGTGACAGTTCTGTGTCCTGTTGGTAGATGACCAGACCGTCAGCTGCATGCCTGGCCAGTCTGGACAATTTTCAGCTGGGCCCTCCTTTTCCAGGAGGGGGGGGGGTAATTGTGCTGGCTCAGCACAGTTATCCCCGCTGTGGAAAGCCCTTCAGAGTTTGCGAGCGCTTTGGACCGCGGGCTTTCCAGGTGCCAGCCGTCTTGTTTTGCAAAAAAAATGGAAACGATAAGAACCTGGAACGAACCAAATCAAAGCAGATCTATGCAGTGTAGAAATTTCCCGCTTGTCATCCTTCCTGTACGAATACAGGTCGCGGCTTGTTTGCGCCCTTGTGCACCAATCACGGGCACGATTCCCCCCCCCCCAGTCCTCGTAATGCGTTCATGCAAAGAAAGGCATCAGTAATCACCCGTGAAACTACATGCAAAAGCGCAAGAGCGTTGTGTGAATACTAGTGCAGACACTGGGTGTCGGGCGTCACATGGAGAGACAATTGATATCTGTGGTTGAAAAGGTTTGCTTGAGTTGAAATTTGGGCACCTTTGACCACCCGCAAAATTTCTGGTCACTGGCGGAGGTTGGAATTCGAAATCAGGAACTTTTCGTTGACAGCTATCGTATCAAGATTCAATCCTTTTCAATTCAAAATTATTTTTGCATGACAGGTTGGGGGATAAGTTGCCTGCCTGAACTTGTTTTGCCTTGACCCACCATCATCACCTGAGGAACAGAAATTCATCAGGGTCAACGTCACACGAGCAGCACTTCAAGGGTTGGGGAGAAAATGTGGTGGTTTTTGTGTCCCCCCTTCCCCATGGAGAGCTTTTTGGGGACATCCAAAACAAAGAGAACTGCAGTCAAAGTTTTCCGTACGTTGGGGTCAGAACTCATGGCCATCTTGTGATCATCAGAAGCACGCATCGTGTTTTCCTTCCAGGCACACATGAAATTCCCGAACGACTATCCATACTCTCCACCAACTGTGAGATTCCTGACCAAGATGTGGCATCCAAACGTGTATGAGGTAACTGTTGAGCAAAACATACCTGCGATGTGCTGGCGACGCCGTCAATTTCGTCGCTCGTGATAATTCGCAATGCCGCAACTCATCTTGATCAAGACCAATCTCGTGTACGGTGCAACAGTGATTTACTCATCTCAATGTTGCTCTCTGCAGAACGGAGAAGTGTGCATATCCATTCTACACCCGCCAGTTGATGATCCACAGAGCGGAGAGCTGCCATCGGAACGGTGGAACCCAACACAAAACGTCAGGTACTGGACGTTCACTCAGCTCAGTGGTTGTGGCGAACAGTTTGCGGTAAGCGTGCTCTTCCATCCTCTCATTTGGATCGAAATCAATTGAATTTATTTTTTTCAGAACAATTTTGCTCAGCATTATCTCTTTGCTGAATGAACCGAACACGTTCTCCCCTGCCAACGTTGATGCGTCTGTGATGTACAGGAAGTGGCGCGACTCAAAAGGAAAAGACAAAGAATACGAAAACATCATCAGGTTTGTTCTTTCTTCAGGTCGCAATTTGTTTCTGGTTGTTTTGGCGATCAAGTGTGATGTTTTCACAAAATGGTTCAAGGAGTGTTTGTGGAGAAGCTGCTTCAAGTCAAACGTCTTCACACTGTATTCACCCGTGTACCCAAGACGCACCCCAACTTGTCCCCTAATGTTGTCTGATCGTATTGTACCGGCCATCGCATTCCCATGAGTCGGAAGCCACTCTTGGTGTATATTGGGACAAAAGGGAACTTGGGTACTTTTTTCGCAGTGCGACATGTCATGGCTTTTTGTTGCAGGAAACAAGTTTCTTCAACAAAGACGGAGGCAGAGAAAGATGGAGTCCAAGTGCCTACGACGTTAGCGGAGTATTGTGTGTCGACGAAACCCAAGCCACCTGAGAGCCATGTGGACATGGCGGACTTTTACGATGATGACTACATGGAGGATGATGAGGAGGACGAGGAGGATCCAATTTACGACGATGACGAGGACTCTGGAAATGAGGAGTCATGATGGCGCCACGCCTCGACCCTTGTGATGACGTCATGATTCTCATGTAGTCCCCGTCTGGATTCTCAACATAGCAAATGGACGAAACTGCACCACGGCTGGATAGGATTATTTTATTCCGGGCAACGTGAAGTTTTGACCTGGATTTCAATTTTGCTCTGTGTGATGATCAGAGATAAAGAAAGCCTGATTTTTTTTTTCTGCTTGCTTCTTTTCTCCACTTTTGCCACACGTGACACGCCCTGAAGCAACGGGTGTCTTCAGTTTGGTACCTTGCGGTACTGGAAAGCGATCGTTGCCTCAGTGTGAAATCGTGTTGAAATCACTTGGAAGTTCATATTTTGGACAGACGTCTGTGGCAGTGGCAATCTGAGACTGCCTCCTTTGCTGTTCCTTCCTTTTGTCCAGTTCTGTCTTTTTGCATTTGGTGTTTTGACACAACCTGTTGACAGTTTCGTTTCCAACGTCGGATGCTTGTCACAAGCGGCTTTGTGATGTGTTCCTGGACTCGCGCCGCTTGGAATTTGCAGCGAGAACTGAATGCGTTGTCCAGGTGTGATGACGCAACCACAAAGGATACATTTCATTGCTTTTCCCCACAGGACAGCTGCAGCCGACCGGCCTGTGACCAGGGAATCTGGTGAAGCAATATGTGTCAATATTTGTGACCTGAACGATTCTTTGGTCCCAGTGGTAGGTAACACTTTCATGGGTGCTTCGTAATTCCACATGCTGCGTTTTCATGGTGTGAGTGTTTTCTTCACCTTCATTATCAGCGGGCCCTGGTGATGACTTCTTTTCCTTCACTAAAGAGTGTTCGTTGCGGCCACAACCGTCTTTGTGGTTTTCTGCAGAAAAAAATATGAAAACAAACTTCGTTTCCATGGTGCGAGTGCCAGACGTGAGGAAATGTCTTGTGGGTTGTTTGTCTTTGTGTAGTGTTTGTTTTGACAATTATTCAAAAATAACAGCAGTTACCCAAAGTTTCCAACCACTTTGATCGTCTGGTTTTGCACGAGTCACCAAATTGTGAGGGTGTTTCTCGTTTTGCAAATACGGAATTTGTCAAAAAAAAGTTTGTTTTTTTTGGGGGGGGGGGGGTGTTCCACAATAAACATTGCAGTTTATCCAAACTTGTACCGGCTCATACTTTCTAGATCACCTGTGGTAGTATGACGTATGTGTAACTGTGGAGTGAATTGGTTTACTTGCTTTGTCGAAGCTGGAATGTAACATACATCCGATGTACATCATTGCACATACTTGTCCATTTTCAAACCTTCATACACTGTAAAATGAATGGCAAATAAAGAATTGTATTTAAAAAGATCAAGAGACGTTTGCAGTTACGTTGATTCACAGCAACAGTGCGAATCGCACAAGGCACAAATGTGTGGACAGAGCCCCCGAATAGGGTGGCGAGGTCTCAATGATTTTCAAGTCTTCTGCCCATTACCATCCGTGATGATATACGCGTGAGAACAAATGTGCAGTTCTGTTTTGACAAACCCTCGCCCCATTTGGTGGGGAAATGTGTTTTCCAACAAAACCTTGTTCGCACTCAAGTCGGACAGTGTCATGAGGGACACTGCATGGTGCGACACGTCAACACACGACCGGTGTTCTTGTCACTTTTGAACAGTTTTACCCAGGGACCACGTGACGCGTACCTTTCCTCGTCGGACTGCGCAAATTACGCGCGCCAACAAATCACAGGAAACATTCAGGACGGTAATTCATTGAGACAGCCGCGCATTTGTAGTTTCTGTCCGGTGTGTGGATAGAGTGCCGTCCGCCCCTTGTTCCAAACACCGTGTCGAACAGCAACTCAACACTGGATACCACTGTCTCCGCCACTTGCAGAAGTTCACACATCTGGGTTGCCATTATTGCTTGCCACGTGACTACTTTTGTTGGATTTATCGTGGTGAAACCAGAGCTGTTCCGTTGTTTCGTGCTCACGTTGCCTTTGACGTAGAACAACCCGACTGTACTTCTGTTTTTCGTCGGCAGATCTCCACAACGATCTCGCTCAGCTTTGACACAATCGTCTCTGCTTCTGCCATGGCACCAAAACCAGTGTCCCCACAAGCCAACGTTTTCTTCACAACAGGTAATTCCACGTATCCCAAGGTTTTCAGCTTTGTTCTGTGCTCGTAAGTCAACGGGTGTTCCCACATGAATGTGTTCATCGCTGGTGCGAACAACAGGGGTCGATCCATGTCCCAAGCGCGAACGACACAAGTCTGAAAGAAACGGATGAATCCTTTCAAACTGAGTCAGACGAGCCCATCTGCGACTGACGTGACATTTCACATTTCATCCCGCAATCACTGTCAATTGAGCCCTGCCCCACTACAACCACCGTGTTTTTCAGGTGCGACAATTGGTGGTGGCCCCTCCCTGCTGCCCAAGTACAGGTGACCCCCCCCCCCTTCGCAAAATCACGAATGTCTGTGTCAAAACTTGCCAAACTCTATGGGTGTCGGGAGAGAATGGTTGCGGTACACTGAACCATGGCAAGCACATTATCGAGTCAACGAATGTGCACTCAACACATCCCAACCTCAAAAGTGCCAATGATGTGTCTGTACTGGAGGAACGGACACAACATGCTCTTTTCCTAAAGAACATTCAGGTGAGTTGGTTCCTCGTATGCTCTGACATTAAAATTACCAGAAGATTGTCACAGATTCCGTGGGCCAGCTTTGCCATGGTGTTGGCGTCCAGAGGAGCAATCAGTAAAACTTCTGCCCAACGCCTCAGTTCCACATGCAAAACAGGATCTGACATCTTTTGCCATGTCTGTTGCAAGAAGAACAAAATGTTTGAAACGGGAAAGTAGAGCTTTGAACATAGGCACGTCGCAAGCACAATCACATCAACTGATCGAAGCCAACAATTTTCGGTGGTCACCCCTGATCACCATCGGGAAGCTGGCAAGGGGAGGGGAGTGATATCGACCCACCTGCCACTCCTCCTGATCCCTGTGCACTGGAACTTCTGGTGGCAGTTTGGTGTGGTCGAAGAAATGAAGCGCGTGTTCAGTGCACACCAGTTTGATGTTCACCTGAAATGCAACAAACGCGTGTACACAGGATTGTCCCACTGTCCCACAAACCGTCGCAGGTTTTGCTTGCAGACGGACGAAATTAAACCAAAGATCGACCTTCAAACTGGTGTCCAAAAGCTTCTGGATGATGACTGGAATTTTGACAGAGGCCACACTTCCCGTACATCCAATCAGTAAATTCACGCGGACGTTGTTTTCGTCCAAATCGTTGCTTTCAGCCATTTTACTCCAGTTTCTTCAAACCACTCCAGGCGCAACTGTAGAACTGGGTCAGTTTTTAGGACACGTAATTCGGAGGTCAAGGACACAAACATGGCGGACGAAAAGTTGTCGGATGACAACGTGGAGGAAAATATACTGTACGATTTGACGGTCCACGCGGAATGGCCTCAAGAAGCAGAGATTACAGTAGGCACATTCGTTGTGAATATTTCTGGTTGAAGAGTCAGACATTCTACATTCTACCTACTGCGCAGTTGAAGATGCGTCTCATTCAAACCATGCAGAGTCAGCAGCTGTTCGAGCTTGAGGCAATCGTCTTCGCACGATTGTCCACCTTTCATGTCCGACAATTGTTTCTGTTGATCAAAAAGGCAGCCATTTGTTGCAGGGGCGGGAACGTGTCCGAGAGAAGGCCAAGGTGTCATTCATTGGGAGACTGTCCGCAGCCGCTTTGAGTAAGTACTCACCAACTGTCGACCAGACTCGCTTGTGGAGTGACAAAAAGCGTACTCACCACTAAATCGTGTGTGCCAAGTGCCACACAAGGCGATTGAACACGTGATGTGGCGTTGGTCCTCTGTTGAAATAAGCCACCACTGCTTGGATGACTTGGGGGTCTTACTCAGAGAGGCCTTGCCTCTCTGCCTCCTCACACAATTTACGTATGATATTTTGCCAAAAGAAAGAGAGAAGCTCAGTTTCCTCGAATGTGATCAAATGCGGGTTCGCTGATGCCATTTTCCAAAAGAGAGCAGCAGAACCACAAGGGGTCATGTGATTAGCCCCTGGGGGGGAGGGATACTGGGTAATTTCCAGCAAAATAGCAGAATTTTGATATTATGCATCTATTCCCTGTCTAATGTATATAATAATTAAATATAGAAATATTTATAATATGGCTGAGGCCACTGCCCCCTGGTGGGGGAGGAGTGTGGTGTGACACACCAGCTGTGAATTTGGAACCACCGCTTGCCAGATGGCACCACTGTGCACTCAATAAAAGAGGAGATTCCCGCCCCCGGGGTCAGTCTCTCCTGAGATACCAACCAGTGTGTTTGTGATATCACTACAGCTGCGATTGAATTCAAAACTATCATCCGCCAGGAATATTCACCAAAGAGACCAGCACAATAGTCTTGAAACTTTTCTCTCCCACTTACGCCAGTTCAAATGTCAAAAGGAAAATTGTGCGGTCGCCATAGCTGAAAAACATGACAGTAACAACCACTCAAAAGCGAGACCCTGCTCCCACCCCGCCAGGAGGGAGACAGTGCTTTGCATCTCAAAAGTGAGATGCTTCACCCCACCTTCTGCAACAGTGACACCCAGATCTACCTTTCGCTTCCTCCACAGACACGCATGTCACACACTTTGCTTTTCAGAAAGCAAGACGCAGCTCTCAAAAGTGAAACTCGCTTCTTTTTGTTTCGGCCTTTTGGAGGCATATTCGACACTCGTGTTTTCGTTGCTATTGCACGAAAACATTGCCACTGCCATTTTGATCATTCCAATTGCTTCGGCACACCCTCTCTTTTCAGGATCTACGTGGACATTTCTGCGATTGATTGGAATTCCATTGGCGTGAGTAGATTCATGACAGACAGCAAATGATTTTGTGACGCAAGCCGAGGAAGCTCAAAATGGCAGTGTTCTATTGCGCTAACCTCCCTTCAACACCATTTTTGCAGTTCTGGAAGTCCGTGCAACTTACCGGAGGGACTCGTGAAACTGATTTCGTCGCAGTCAAACTGGAATTTGACAATTTCAGAGTACACATTTCATTGCATCTGACAACTGAACCAAACCTTTGCAAAACATTTTGTGTGGAGTTCATAGCAACCCGGGATCGTGCTTTGTTCGTCACTTTTCTTGTGCTTTCTTGCAGAGATGGAAGTCATGTTGCCATCTTGCAGGACCAGGCAATAGAAATCAGGTGAGGGAAGGGGATTTTCGTGTGGGTAACTGGCCTTCTGTGTCGACCTGATGACAAATGATACGTATTTGAAAACCTTGTTGGCAGGCATTCCAGAGATGACTATTCATCCGTCATCGGTCGTTGCACAATGGACCGAGACCCGTACCCTCAGTGGCGACGAATTGTGTGGAGTCCCAACATTGACCTGCTTGCGTACAGCGACAGTCTCGGCAACGTCACCGTCTTTGATCTTGTTGGATCCGTCGTTTGCACAATTCCATCAGTAGGTAGCTCCTGTTCTTTTGACATCGCCACATTTGAATCTATCGGTGAGACCTTCCTGCTTTTATGGAGCAAATGCCAGCTGCAATTGTGTTTTGCAGATTGCGATACCAAAACCCAACACACCTGTTGATCTCAGTCAAGCGATCGCTGGTCTGATGTTCCGGGAGGTCACTGGAAATGACGAGTGGTGAGACACCCTTTGTTCACACAACCGGATTTTTCATCATGTTGTGATAAACCAGAAAACTTCGTGTTTTCACACAAGGAAGAAATTACCCGGCATCTTTCTTTTTTGTTCAGCAATGTGGAACTCATCGTTATCAACCATCTTGGAAGTTTGAGATGCTACAAGATTACGTGAGTATTCCATCCAGTGAGTGGACAAGTTTCTTGCAGAACACTTTTCGTCTGTCAGAAGAGGCGGGTGAACCGTGTTGACTTCTTTTGCAGGAAAGATCTGCACTACAGACTGAGCCACAGCTTCGAATTCAGCATTCATTACCCGAGAGGTATCGGAGCTGTGGTGTATCACCCCGACCACAGCATTCTGCTCCTCGGTGGAGACTGCAAACCCGACCCGTACGGCGATCAGTTTCCAGTGGCCACTCGTCACGGCATCACTGCCTGGAGACTTTTGTCGGACATGCCGTTCTACAAACTCGTCACGGATTACGAGACAGATCTGCGCGAGGTGACAAATTCCCTGCAACTGATTTGTTCGAAACCGAGAAAAATCAAAAGCCTCGTCCATGTTCTTTTACTGTTTGTGGGTGGAAACAAATCTCTTCTTCTGATCGGCAGCGTTTCACCGCGCGTATTTGTGCACATTTGTTCTCTCACACACAGGCCAAGAAAAGTCAGTTGATGAAAAGGCTGAAAAACATCCGAATGATTCCATACAACTGGAAGAATCGAGAACAAGTGAGTCACAGAATGCCGCTTTTTCTGGCAAAAGAACCGGTCTCGCTCAACTCGAGTTCGTTGTCGTTGTCTCCATATAAAGAATAAGTATCCGATGGCAGGATGGCGTGTACAGGATGTCCCTGTCGCCTGACGGTTCCATGCTGGCTGTCGTGCACCACTCTGGTACGTTTTCGTTGTGGGATGTGCCGTCCCTGCGATTGAGACACCAGTGGAAGCTGGAAGATCAGCCTGGATTTGATGAAATCAACCCTGACGTGGCAGAAAATCCAAAAAAAAGAAAACAAATGAAAGGTCAGTCATCTTTGTTGAAAACCAGGAAATCGATTTGTTTGCGTGATCATTTGATAATTTTTGCTTTCGTGGAAACATTCCATATTGGTCAGAGCTGTTACTTTGTACTTTATTTCCAGAGTTTCTCACTGCTTTCAATCTTGTGGATGCTCAGTGGTGGTCGGAACATGCAGTGATCTTGGCGAGAGGCACCGGGGCGCTGTGTTTGTCTTCAGTGCGAACACTGCGGAATCTGCTGGGAAATTCCCCAGAGTGGTTTGAACCTGGTCCCGTGATCACTTCTGCCAGGAATGAAAGCTTCTTGGGGTTGGAAGTGAGTTGTGCTTGTTTCATGCTTTTCACCACCCCTCGTACCAAAAACCAGTCTACTTGTTTTGACAATATTTCTGATGACAGCATTTCTGTCATGCGTTTGATCCGTTTTTGCACAACTGTGACGTCAACTTGTTGCATCTGAGTTGTTTCTTCAGTGCGAGGCTCGCTACAGCAGCTTGAAGCGCCACTTGAGCGAGGAGTCAGACAGTGAGTACGAGGACAGCGAGGACGAGGACGACGCAACAATTGTCTCCAAGGCGACGAAAGTCGTCAAGCACGTGTTGTACTTTGTGACTGACAGCGAACGTTTTCATCCGCCTCGGAAAAGGCCAAAGTAAGAATTCACTTTGCGTTCAGGCTTTTTCATTTTGTGAAGTCCCAGATACTGTTTCGCAATTTCCTTGTTTGTGATTGTGATGGAATTGTAATTTGTTCGTTTCCAGGTTGGTGACCAGGAACTATCATTTGATATGTTTGAAATCTACGACTCCTGAAGAACTGTATGCTCGCAAGGTTGGTGTAGATCGTGGCTTGTCCTGCAAGCGTGATGTCCACAGACCGTGTTAACTGTCTCAGATGCAGCGTGTGTACAGCTGGACTATGCGCGTTTTGCAGATTGACGATGAGGAATATGGCGAAGCGCTGCTGCTCGCGCAGGCGTACCGACTCGACGCCGACCTCGTCTACCAGCGTCAGTGGCGCAAAACGCCCGTGTCCGTCGCCTCCATCCAGGACTATCTGGTCGGTCAACTTCATTCTTTGGAGTCAATACTCGTCTATCTAAATGATTTGGAAGGTTCAGTTCATTCAGTGCTCATTCAGGTGGGTTCGAGTTTATTTGACTTTGATGAAACCCTTTCAGAGCAAGATAAGCAAGCGATCGTGGGTGCTTCGAGAATGTCTGGAGCGGGTCCCTGAAAACATTGACGCGATGCGCGAGCTGCTGCAGTACGGACTTCGTGGAACAGATCTGGAGGCACTCATCGCCATCGGAAGGGGCGAGGACGACGGAAGGTACGAAGGACAGCCAAATTTGCCAGGCTTATGTTATAACTGTTTGAGTCGGACCATGAGAAGAAAAGCTTCGTTTTCTCCTGCAGATTTATCTTGTGTGACCGTCATGACGTGTACGAAGAAAGCATCGATTCGTTTGACGAAGAAGCATTGGAAGCCGCGAGACAGAGAGAACGTGATCGCCGAAATGTCCTCCTGCAGGAAGTGGACTTCGAAAGGTGCTCGTCTCTGGTCACCTCGCGCATTAACTGTGATGTCTATGTGTACGAAGCAAATATCGTGTGTTCTTGTTGTCTTTTTGGGGGTGAACCGACTTTTTTTGGAAAATGGTCAGAAATGAATGTGAAATTATACCTGGCTGTTTGAAAAAAAGTTTGTTTTTGTATAAAAAAAAAGGAAAAGTTGGTCAGGAGTAGTGGCTCACAAATTGTCAGAAAAGATTGATGGCAATCAATAGAACATTACTGAAAAAAAAAAGCCAAGTTCGTTCATGAAAGATAAATGTGGCGTGTGAAGCGGCGCAGGATTTCCCAGCGCACCCTTGTTGTTCAGTTGCTGATTGCTATCATTTATTCAGATTGTCTCTGGATCAGAAAGAGGTGATCCGAGCCAGGCTGAAGCTGCTGCAGTACTCAGACAGACTCTCCACTTACGAGGAAATCCTGGGAGGAATTCATGCTGCTGAAGATCGGTTCGATCACAAGTTTTTCCAAACGTTTCGAGCCCAGAACATCGTGGAACTGGCCACAGATTATGCTCAGGTGCGTTGCCGCGACCGTGGTGGCTGCGGTCGTTGCGTAACAAACGACTCGACTGATTCTCTTTGTATTTCATGTGAATTTTGTAAATTGACTAATTATGATTCTGCACACAGAAATGCGACTGGAGAGCACTGGATGTACTGTTCACCTATCATGGCGAGGAGGTTCTGCCGCACAGACTGTCGATCCTGAGCAACTTTCCAGAGACGTTTTCTCCCCATGAATACCGCAGCCTGCTGCCTGAAGCCAAGTACGTGGGTTTGCCTTCCACCGTGATCTGTCACTTGAGTTTGTTGTTTCACGAGCGGATCGGGCGGTGGCAAATCAGTTGCAGCCTTTTGTCAGTTTGTTTTGCCGTGTAATGCGTGGCCCACGCATCTTTTGTGCTTGGATCTGCAAGAGAAAAAACAACAATTGCGAAAATACATTTTGAACACTCAGTTTATCGGATGACAACGACGAGGGGGATTCCCTGTCTTGGGAGGAGCAGAGTTGGCGAGAGGACGACTGGAGTGAGGCTGAAATCTGCAGGAAAGCAGTGGAGCTGGGCCCCTCATATTCCGCTGCCTTTCTCTACGAGAGGAATCCGGAGTATCAGACGTTCGTGTGAGTTGAGTGGCACTTGGGGTTTCTGTGTTCCTCTTGGTTTGCAACCTGAGCGTTCTTACAAATTGGAATGAGTTGTGCCTCCCGAAAGGGTTTAAATTCTTGTAGGAGGGGGGTTCATTTGAAATGTCAGAAATTCATGTGAAGGCTATTTTTGAAGAACGCTGACCAATAAATAGCGAATTCTTTTTTGACCAGTCATTCCAAAAAGTGTTTCGGCGCGCGTGCTTTCTGATCTCTTGCTTGTGTGAGTGTTTTGTGCTTGACCACTTCTTTCTTTCACAGTGGGGTGAATTTGTCGACCTCTCAGTTGACTGACTGGTACCTTCGAAGAGCGATCGAGATTGAAAGTTTCTCTCGAATTGTTGACTTCTCATTGGAACTTGTCCGACTGGGACTCGAACGGGGCGTGCAGGTAAACACTGATTTCAGCCCGTTTTTCGTCGTTCCAGGTTTGTGCTGTTCAGTCGTTTGTGCACTCAGTAAAACTTTGCAGGGTCTGGAACTTCTGTACGATGATTTGGAGACAATGGAGACGTTGGTGTACGAATGTAACATTGACGACTCGCTCACCCTCGAGCATCTGCGAGAAATGCCTCACTCCGAGAAGGTCGCACTCATGATGAACAAGGTAAACCAACCTCAGAAATTATTGTATTTGTGAAGACGCCAGATTGAGCCAACGGAGGAACATTTCATATTTGTGCGCTGCGGGTGGAGTCTGACATGTCATCGTTGTTGATTGTTTTCACCGCTGTAGTCCTCGGATGAGATGTACGTGAAGAACGTACGTCGCTGGTTGGTTCCGTTCCTGATGCGTTGTGAGCGTCAGAAACCAGGAAGCTTCAAGTCACTTATCCGAGAATACACGATCAACATGGCGAAGGGAGACCTCGGCAGATGTCTCATGATCTTCCAAACATCGAAAGCAGATGTGAGTTTGGAGCTTCAAGGGAAAAGTGGGGTTGAGTGGTTTGGCTGTTCAGCACGGTCGCATTATTTTTCTTTGATGAGGCCATGATGACTGCGCGCTGCAGCAGCATTTTACCTTTGCTCATTCAGCAACCAAATCCAGTCATATCCGACGAACTCGAGTTGATGTCCTTGGCGTTGGATTGTATCTACACGTGCGAAAGGTAACCCCAAGACACGCATGTTTTCCAGTTTTGGATGCGATTCTCTCAGACTCACATTCCTGTTGAACAGAACAGCGAGACTCACAAAGAGTCTCAACGTCTTTTTGCAGCAATGATCAGCTCAGCAACGCTTTCGAAATTCTTGAATGTCTGCCACAAAGAGGGTTCGGGTGAGTAAATACCTATGTTTCGTTGTGAAATTTGTGTGGATGGGCAACGACCTGAAACCAGTTCATTTTCAGGGTTGTGTCAGAAAACTCGTCCAAACTACACAACATGGTGGATGAGCTGGAGGCACACCTTGCCGCTGCAGAAATTCTCGAGAATAACATGATTCCACAGACCATTTCATTCATCAGAAACATTCAGGTAGTAAAATAACCGGTGTAAATTTCAGTTTCTGAATTGTTTGCTTCATCTCATATCCATGCCAAAAAAGGCACAGTAACATTTTGCGCATGACATTTTTGTAGAATGATGACAGCGAGACCACAAAGTTGTTGACAAAGTTGACGAGAGTTGCCGGGAGGAAGTAAGTTGCTGAGGACATACTCGTGCTACCCAGGTTCGCAGTGTGAAAGTTGTTACTTTTCTTTCAAAAAATCATGCTTTTGTCACAGAAACCCATCCTTGCTGGAGTCGCAGTGGAAGGAGTTGTTGCAGGACATGATTGCTTTGCTGGAGAAAGTTTCCACGACGGTGAAGCCGGAAATCTGCTATCAGGTAACGAGGACCTGTGCAGAGTAACCAACAGGTTGTCACTCAAAACAGTTGCATACCTACACTGCGCTCGTGCTTGTGTTTGCGTCATTGCAGATATTTGTTGAAAGCTTGCTGTGCTCCAGCCGCCACGAGAACATCAGTCTGGCTGGAGAAATGATAGAGCGATCTGCAGACGAGAGCTCCAGCCCTCAACATACCAACTACAAGGGAACGCCACCGGGCATGGGCAAGGTAGACTGTAGGCTTGACAACAAACAGTTTTTGTTCAGGTTTGTTCAGAAGCGGTGAAGACTGGAAAAACTGAATGTCCCGGTGCCTTGTCTTCACAGCTGTCGTACAAAGAAGCTGTGCCATTGGTACTTTCTGCGGCGAAAGAATATTTCAATGCATCGGCCGAACTGACGGATTCATCCATGGAATTGGCAAGGTACAAAGTCCAAATGACAATTCAGTAGTCAAAACACTTGGCTCTCTTCCTTCGACGTGGCAGAAACAAATGTTGAAGGATCTCCCTGGGTCTTGAAAACATTTCAGAGCGTGCCTGAAACTCATTCACGACAAACCGAAAGAGATATGTGAAGAACTGGACTTGATTGACTCGATCGCGCTGCTGGGAGGGTTCGGTGTCAGTATGCTGCCCATACAAGTGCGCATGTGCAAAGACCGACTGGACCTCGTTCGAAAAGCGCTGGAAGCAAAGCCGTTCACCTACATGAACTCGCAAAGGGTTGGTATTCTGTAGCGGATCGAGATGGCCTGGGAGCCCGCCCCTCTAATCCTGAAACAGATTTGCGCGTTATGTGCTGTACCGAACTCACAAAAGTTTGTTTTTGTTTCATGCGGCCAAAATCCTATCACGACAACGGCGTAAACTTTTTTCCAGTTGTTGAAGCTTGGAAAGCAGCTGCAGATATCAGGAAACAACGAAGCGGAACAAGAGGGCAAAGTCTTGAAGCTTGTTGCAGAACACGCTCTGAAGGTGAGCACCGAGTTCTGGGACAAAACAAAGTTATGTTTTGGGAATTATCCATTCAAACCAGTTCACTTCTGCGAGAAATGTGTTTTTATCAGCTGCGTTCTCTTTGCAGGCCGACAACTGCAAAGTGGCGCACGAGACATGTTCGAGGCTGATGAAATCTGGCTACGCACCGATTTGGACAGAGTGCAAAACACTGGCAGAGAGAGAAGATTTTCACGATATCAAGGCGCGGTGAGTTCAGACGACGAGCGGATGTGCGCACTTTGCTTGTAAACTGCGAGGTCAACAACTTCGTGTTTCCATTCGGTGTTGCAGACAGGAACTGTTGTCATTTGCCCTGACACACTGTAATCCCGATATGATCGAACCAATCCTGCGAGCAAAAAACCTACTGGACATGCAAGTAAGTGGCCTTTGCAACACACACACACATACACATACACACACACACACACACACACTCACACACACACACAAATGAGTGCGGCACCTTTGGTTTCAAAAGAAACCTTGGCAATATTTACCAATTGATTCAGGAGTCCACCAATTTCTTGAGACATCTTTTTTGGGTCGGCACTTTGCACTTCGATTGTTTTTCAGCCAGAATTTTATCATCAGTGTTCAGATTAGTGATGTGAACATCTAATTCTGTTCTCACGACGCAAAACTTTACACGTTCCAGACATTGTACGAGAAAGTGAACACCGAGGTTCAAGATAGAAGCAACCAAAGCCCGTCGGAAAGTCCTTTCACAGCTTCAGGCGCCATTCAGCACACGAGGGAAATACTCACGTCCACAACCAGAACAACCCGCAAAGTGATCTCAACCGTCAGCGATGCCTCTTGGTGGAAAAAGACCCTCCAAAGCATTCACCCGGCCAGACATTCCGGATTTTCCATCGAGTCAGACGATTTGAACGTGAAGATGGAGAGACAGGGCGTTCATCCGTTTTACGAGGGCGTCGTCAAGAACTGCTACTCAAACCGGGTGAGCAAATGTTGGGTTTCATTTTCTTTGTGAAATCATGTTTGCCTTGCTCCGAAAGTTGGGAAATACGCTTTTGACATCATCACAAGAGATTCGCTATTTGTGTTCGCGCGGCCGCTGGTCTACGAAGCTCAATTGCGTGACACCCTCAGCCCCCCCCCCCTTCTGTTTTCTTTTTTGTTGGGCTTCAGTTGTCTCTTGTGTCGAAGTGTAAGCCTTCGCCGCGCATATACGTCACTGTGTGTCCTTGTTGTGGACTTGTTCACAGGTGCGTCGCGAAGCTGAGACCATGTCATTCAGGGAGTAATTTTCACCCAATGTCCATCGCCTTCCCTTCCCCACACCTTATCCAGACAAAATTTTAGTTTGGTATCTGTGAGCCTGGTAACGATTCACACACGGGATGTTTGGCGGTATTTGCCTGTTGTCCCTTTGAGGGCATAGTCGTCGGGAAGATGCACCTGTGTTCAATGTGCAGCATTCTTTTCACCAGAGCGAAGCTGACTACAGATCCTACGCGCTGCCGCAAAGCAGACACCGCGGGAGCCGGTGGAGCGAGACGATCCTGCGAGCGGAGAAACTGGAGGAGATGCTGTCCGAGGGCGAAGTGCAGCACCCGGCTTCCGAAGGTGCAAACCCTGGGAAACCCGTCGTTCTTTGACATTGCACTATCATGTATAAATTTGCAACACAAAGCATAATTTGCAACGCAAAGCACAGATGTTTTGTTTCGTTGTGTTGCAGTTTTGCTGCAGTTGGCACAAGACGTGATTGCGCAGGACACTGCTACGGGTCTTTGCTACTTGCTGGCATTGCCAAACGTAAGTTTGAAGATCACGTGTGGATTGACCACCAGCTCAAACAGCTTTGTGTTGCTACACGCGGACTGTGTCTCGTTGTCTTTTCATTTCCAGGCTGTGGATGCAGAAGCCTGTTTCGCAAAGTGTCCACGGACAACGATATCTCTTCAAGCAGCCACATATTTTTACGCGCTGCAAGTGCACTCGGCTCTGTTTCCGTTCACAGAAGCCAGGCGCAGCGCACTGTACGAAATAGATCCGTCAGGTCAACGTCTCTTCTTTTCTTTCTCTCATCTTTGAGACTCCGTGTCGTTTTGTTGTAAATAATGCATTCATTTTTGTCGTGGTCATTTGTGCAGAGGTCATCGAGAGAGTGGTGGATCATTTGTCGAGAAGCAACGCGTCGAACTGGCCTCCTGGTGTTGAAGAGCTGGTGGACCGACTGCACAAGTATCAAGAGTTGTTGGCGGACTACACTCAGGCACAAGTGCTGCAAGGCTTGGGAAGAGGTGCGCAATGGTCCACGATGTTGTCAAACTGTGTGTTTCACAGCATTTCTCTTTCTCCTCTTCAAACAAATGATGGCTCCTTTTCCAGGTGTGGACGTGTCACGATTCACTTCAGACGCCGAGTACAAACACGAAACCATTCTTGGCCTGGCAATGTGAGCAATGAAAACTTCGTTTTGTCACTCACAGATGCCCACAACACAACATACGAAAACATGTGGTCAGACTGAAATTTATTGTGCTTCAGGACAACTGAGCAGTCGGTGTACGACATCGCTCTGTCGCTCGCAAAGCGATACAAGATCGACACCTGGGAAATTTACATGACTCACTTAGAATTTCTCTTCGAAAGCGAGTAAGTCCACGTGCGACGACAGTTGAAAGACCTCAGAGTTACTGAGTATGTTCACCTCAGTTGCACACGCATACACTTGTACCAAACAAAGCAAAAATCCTTCACAGGTTGTCGACCTCAGAGATTGAAGAAGCGGTCAAAGCGAGAAGCATTTTACCGACACTGAAGAAGAGACCGATCGAGTTTTACGCGCGCATGTCGCAGTACGTGTACCCGGGGCTGGAGGGCGCGAACCACGCGCAGCTCGTGTACTACTACTCGCTGCTGCAGGGCTGCGGGGAGGCGGAGCGCGTGTCGCCCGACGCGCACCTCAAGCTGCTCAGGAAAATCAAGGCTGCCGCCCCAGGTGCGAGGCCGTGTGACACCCTTGCGTGTGTGTGGACGTGCCGTCTTCAGCGGCTTGCCGGCAAAAACGAGATGTGTCACATTTTGTGTTTTTAGGCATCGACTACAAGAAGCTGATGGAGGCTGAAGCTAAACCGCTCGACGTTCTGCGACCAGTCTTGAATTCAAGCAACGTGCATGTTATCGCAAAGCTGGCACCTAAAATTCCAGACCAGGTGAGATTGCGGCTGTTTGGATTCAACTGCGGTCCTTCACATTGCCAACATGCCATTTTTCTTGTGCGCAACGTCCAAAAGTAAGCGAGACGTCTCTGTCTTCACAGCAAGGAGGGTATTTGCCGTCGAGTCTGGTGTTTTGTGCCTGGGCGATCAAAATGTTCTGGGAAGGTGATCAACAAAACAAGAAGCCGCCACAAAGCGACGTGAGTATTTTGCTTTGTTGAAATATATTTCAGACCAACTCGTGCTGCCGAGAACAAAATTTTGTTTTTGCGGGAAACCTCACCTCGGGTTGTGTTTTCAGCAAGACTGGCTGCACCGGTACGAGGCCTGCGGCGAATACATGAAGAAGCTCAGTCCTGGTGACGTGACTCAGTTTGTTGACGGCATTGTCTTTGTTGATCAATCACTGGAGCAGGTAAATCACTTTTACCGCTTGGTTTGTTTTTGAGTGTGTAGTTTTTGGACAGTGTTAATTGTGTCTTTTGTTTGATTTCTTTCAGATTGTGGGGGGGGGGGCCGCCCCCCCCCCCCCCAACCACACCAAAAAACACAAAACACAGAGACGCAGAGAGGGTGTGGGTGTTGGATAGATGGGTGTTG
>JAAUXT010061226.1_pt1 | contig 20510 bp, 21 predicted proteins | sample 7278171 | NCBI WGS metagenome assembly JAAUXT01 (sample SAMN14350112, study PRJNA611818) | marine sediment metagenome | isolation source: surface marine sediment (1.8m) | place: French Polynesia: Moorea | collected 2018-08 | reverse complement strand
TCCTGCACAGTACTCTGTGGTCACTTCCGTGTTTTCTCGCCAATTCCTGGGGTCCGCGCCATGGAAACCTCCGCAATTCTTCCCAAATGAGACATCGTTAAGCCCCCCCCCCCCCCCCGGCAATCTGTCATGCCTCTTCGCAGCCAGGTTCCAATTTGTTTTTTCCGTGTGCCTTGTCAATGTATTTTCTGTCAAAATAGGCAAATGTCAACGCGCGAACATGAAATGCACGCGTTCTTCCATTCGTTTCAACTCCCAACGTTATTTGAGTGTCTTGTTCGTTTCCATGGTGACGCGTGCATGCGGGTGTTTTGGCTGTTTGTTGTGTTGTAATTGTATCGCTTCTCGATGATTGTCAAATGAAGCTATTTATTGATACCTCTGCCAAAAGATGGGCCTGTGTCTGTGTCGTTTCTTGCGTGGACTGATCCATTGAGGGTCGGATCCAGGGAGGGTCCTGGTTCCAAGACTTCCCACTGCCCCATATCGCGCGCTCCCCCCACCAAGAGAAAAGCATCAACAAGAGGCAGTGCTCAATGCAACGGTTCTGCAGGTGCAATGTCTCAGGACTAAGTGTGGCATGCTGTGCTAAAAAACAAACACGCCCACACGTGTGTGTGTGTGTCCGTGGGGGCTGACAGGAGGGGCGCGGCATCTGGCTGATCTTCCCCGAATTTACCGCTCTGCCACCAGGTGCTCTGCCCTGAAAGGACATCGCACAACAAAGCGCGCTTCATTACACTCTGCACGATAAATGTTCCAGGGTTGCGAGCAGGGCCTTCTGGATCAAATCCTGTGCCCGCGTCATGGACCTCGTTCACACAGGACACTCCCGTCCCGCTGAATACCTGTGGCAATTCAAGGAACCCCCGCCTGAACCGGGTGGCGAGACAGAAGGTGGCAGACTGGGGGATTTCAACTTTGGTATTGGTTCTGCAGAAACCAAACATGGGATTGTGGACACAGTCGTTGCCAACACATGTGCAATTGCCCCATTTCTGATAAACGCGTTCCCAGTGGAGTCTTTCACTACATTCAGCTCTTCTTCCACAGAGGTATTCATCGCACACGTTCGTGTGTTCAAACTCTTCAAGGAAATATCGTATTCAGAGCGCAGTCTTTTGCACGGGGTTCAGGCTGGAAGCGTCACGTGTTGCGTCCCCCATGGGCGCTGCATTGGCTTTGGTCTTGTTCACACTGGTTGCGTCACGCACTGCGTTCATTCGTAAACGCACAAGGCGCTGCGTCGCAGAATTGACGTTGCGTTGGTTGCGTTGCTTCAACGCACCCGGCGTGAAGTGGGTCAATGCGCCGGGTAAAAGGACCTTAACGCGTGACGCACCCAGGGTGAACCATGTTGAAGATTCACCTGGTTCAAAACCTCGAGATAAAAATCTGGCATCTTTTCAGGAGCAAGTCATCACGACTCACTCCAAATAAAAAGTTTATGTCATGTTCTAAACTTGTTGAAAATTTGAAGAAATTCTTTTGTGTCTTCGGGCGAATCAGGAGTCCTCATCTTGCGAACTTTTTCTGCAGGTCTGGATCCAGGGGCCAAACCCGCGTGGTGCGTCGTGCAAACCACGCAGGAAGAACACCTTGAATTGAAACCGTGTATCCAAGTGCATGGATTTGGGCACAAATTTTGAAAGTTTGCAGTCCTGAGTGAACCTGTTGCAATTTTCCTTTGACGTAATTGGTCAGCGCGGATGTGAGCCTGTGTCACGCTGGATGCGTCGTGCCACGCCCACTCCCCGCACACGCAGAGTCTCCAGTGTGAAGCCACACATAAGATTTTGTGTTCGTGCACGTGTGCAGAAAAGACCAGATCGAGCGCTTGTTGATTGCGTCGTGCAACGGCCTTGTGTGTGTGTGTGTGTGTGTGTGTGTGTGTGTGTGTGTGTGTGTGTGTGTGTCGTTGTCGGTGTCGGTGTTTGTGTATGTGCGTGTGTGTGCTTTCTCTGTTCCACTCATGCAGCAGCTGTGTGTGTGTGTGCGTGTGTGTGTGCGTGTGTGTGTCTCCCAGAAGGAAGAACGACGACACCGACGCCGCGTCTGGCGGACGTCGTGCGCGTCGACACGTCTCGACGCCACCAGTGTGAGCACGCCTCAGACTCAGCCTGGCGCGAGACTCAATACACAGGGAAATTTCCTTTCAGACTCACTTCCAATTTTCCTTGGAAGGTAAACAACCCCGCGCCACGGTTGGTTGGTTGGTTGCCATGGCTGAGAGGGGGTTGTCATGCGCAACGCTGAGGTGCAGAAGTTCAGTCTCAGTTGGCATCAGCGTTCCACAGCAGAACACCCCGTCGGAGAAAAAATTCTGACTGACCGAAGGAATTTTACATTGAACCAGAATCTACAGACGACAAAATAGACATTGTATGCAGTGTTCTCAGTGGCTTCAAGACTCAAAAGCCTGAAGCCAGGAGACTCGTTGCTTTCCTGTGAAGGTCAACGAACCCTGGGTTGGCGTTGGCGTTGGCGTCACATGTGCCACTGAAGCTTACGCACAGACACGACGCGTGACACACCCACTGCGAACTTGTGATCACCGTGTGAGGTTTGGTTTTGGGGATTTGCACCTTGAACACAGTCTGAGTATTGGTCTCCACATCCTGAACACTGTCAGTTTTCAATACCACATCCTGATCACCGCAAAACTTTTGGGCTCCACACCCTGACCACCGTATGAGAAAAGGACTCCACACCCTGAGCAACGTGAATCACGATTCAGTCTCAGCGACACAACACCTGAACAGAAACTTCCCCCCTCACCACACTTTTGACATTCAAACCAAACAAAGAGAGCGACAGACCCCGTCTCTCTCCACAGATCCGCACCAGAATACGCAATCATCGCTCACCTGTGACGCCATCCACGATCCGCGCTATATTTGGCGCTGCTGACATTTGCACCATCAGTCTGCGAGTTGAGACGACTCAGCAAAGCGTGCGCGGGATTTCAAGGACCAAACACAGTTTCACAAGTGTGAAAAAAGTTTCTGGGTGAAGAAATGTCTGCGCAGTTTACGTGGACTGTGTGAACAAAGGATAAAACTCCAACGGGACGCATAGCAACGGGAGGCATAGCAACGGGAGGCATAGCAACGGGAGGCATGGATCTCAGGAGCGTGTTGGTTGTCACGGTGACGCTGGTTACTCAGGGGATGATCTCAGGAGTGAGGGGTGCGACTCCAATAGGTGAGAACAGCATCTGTTGCTGACTTCAGTCTGTCGTAAAGCGGTGTTGTCCTGTGTGTGGTTTGGTCTGTCCTCAAGCTGTGCGTGTGTGGTTCAATGTGAGCACGCATACATGTACGCTGTCGACCGGGCGTACACGTGACCCTGTCCAAGAAGGATGCACGTCGACTATGATGGCTGACCACGAAAGCAACAGATGATCATGAGGATTATCACCATTGTGTTGCTCCGTAGGTCTGACACGCAGACGTAGCACGTATCACGCAACCAAAACTCCTGCATTGTACGCGAAACGCATTGCGTGACTGTCTGCTGAAACTCTCTTTTTTCACGCCTGTTTGGGTCTGGATTCGAATCCATTTCACATGTAGTTTGAACAAAATTGACAGTTTCGGGGAGGGAGTGGTTTGCTTGTGAGAGAAGAGACACAGGAGTGAGGGTGCAGTGAAGTGAGAGAGAACCAGAGAGCTCTGGCAATGAAAGAAAGAGAGGGAGAGAGAGAGAGAGAGAGAGAGAGAGACAGACAGACAGACAGACAGACAGACAGACAGACAGACAGATAGGTGCTGCAGAGGCTTCCACACAAACTTGCTGGGATCCATGCACAGACAAGGCTAGTTCACACTGGAAGCGTCTGCTCGCAACGTGCCTCGTCCGGTGTGAATGGGTGTGGTTATGTTTTGTGTGAGAACACACTCCGCTCGTGTTCGTGCCCACATTTTTTAGGCTGTGTTCTTTTCCAATGAGGAAAGAAATGGAAAACATTCATTGAAATCTGAGACACGAAATTTTCTTCCCTGTAAAACGGGTGTGCTTGATCCAAATTTTCTGGTCCGTCGTGTGAATTTCTTGTTCCTGCATGTACACCAAACTTTGTTGGTTCTTCCCATGCGGGTGAAAATTGCGCCGTTTTGGTTACAAACTCTTCAGATTTGCAACGAGGCATTTGCAACCTGTTGCTAAGTTTTGCATGTGCGTCAAAAAAGCAGGTTTCCAGGCAACACGTGTTTTGAATTGTCTTGTTTTGGATGCATGGCGCTGGCATGACATCATCAGCCTCCAGGCTTTCTTTAGTTTTGCCCCATTTCTCTACATTTTAATGGGAGTCAGTACAAAGCGTTGCTGGGGTTCTTTGTGACTTTGTGGAAAACTGGGTCCTGGTTTACAATCGCGTTATGAGCAAAACCAGTTCAAGCAATGTTCAATTTGGGTCCTGCATGGTTTGCGTCTTTGCGCTGGATGCTGCTGCTGCAGTGGGACCCACATCAGTGTGGTGTCCGTGGTGCCAGGCTCATGCTGCGCATAATCGCTGCGAAATCGTATTTGGGCAGAGTGGCAAAGAAAAATTTGAATTGATTTGCTTGGTTTTGTGCTCTGCACTCACCACACTTGCACACATTGTGCTAAAATGCGAAGCAAAGTCCCGCAAACATTTGACCCTGCCTCTGAGGAAGTGGCGCAAATTAAATGATGCTCTCATGGTAGCTGATGCCACTAAATCAAGAAAATGAGTTCAGCTCCCATGGTAGCCACTGCCGCTCCCCTTACAACCGGCAAATGCGGGCCTCAGCACGTCTAGTGTTAACACAGAGAGGAGCGGACAGGGACGCTTATGCCGACCCAGTATCCGCAATAGAGACCAGGAAAGGTTCTGGACAGCACGGGAAGTGCGTCCTTCGCGTGGGACACGATTCTGGGGCTTGTCTTCTCAGCAGGCTCAATACACTTTTCACTGACTCGTTGTGCATGTGTCACAACGCACGACGCATCCAATGTGAAGCAGGCTTGAGACCACGTTGTCATGGATATTGAGTGCCCGTTGCCATGGTTGCAGGTCGTGACCATTGCCACGGTTGTACTTCGAGACGGTTGCCACGGTTGCAGGTTGAGACTGTTTCCATGGTTGCAGGTTGTAACTGTTGCCATGGTTGCAGGTTGTGACCGGGCGGTGGACCTGGTGGTGCTGGTCGACGCCTCCGAGAGCGTCATCGTCAACGATCCGCACGGCAAGCCGCTCCACGACTGGAACCGGGTGAGAACGCACACACACGCACACACACGCACACTCACGCACATACACGCACACAAGCCCACTGCACAACTGAAATCCGCCAACACCAACTGAAAACATACACACATGTACACACACGCACACGGCTGTACAACAAGGAACCAGGCAAGCACTCACACAATGCACATGAGCACGCATACACGAACAAACAGGTCTGTCAGACCTGTCACAGACAGACAGACACACACACACACACACACACTCACACACACACACACACAGTACAGCAAAGTCACACAATACTCGTACACGCCCACAAAACACCAATGCAACTGGGTTTTCGCAGGACAATAAGAAGTTGATCACCCACAAATACACAGAAAACACGATTGACCTGACCAAGTATGCACATCCTCTTTCGGGTATGTTGTGAATGCCCCAAATACAGTTCAACCTTTTTCCCATCATCATCACGGGCACACAAAGAAATTCCTTCAACTGTGAATCATCAGCTGATGAAGATGAACTTTGCGTTCGTCAAGGCACAGCGGATCCAGGTTTCCGCTGGAATGGGGCTCTGCTCTTCTTCTTCGTGTGTGTGTGTGTGTGTGTGAGAGAGAGAGAGAGAGAGAGAGAGAGAGAGAGAGTGTGTGTCGGGTGTTCGTGCGTGGGCTCCACAAACGATTTGGGAATCAAAAGACATGACTCTCCAAATCATTTGCTCCTCCCCCTAAATTTTCCTGGTCAAATTTATGAAAGATGAAGTTTGGGCCCCAGCTCTCAAGTCTTTAGAGACCTCAATCCTGGATCTGTTGCAGGCTGTGCCCTGGTTCCAGGGGCCTGGCTCTTGCTTCCATTCCCATGGTGCACTGCGACGCAGAATACAGACAGCATGACGCGCTCAGAGAGGAACGCTCTGAATTAAACTGCTGTCCACGAATTGGCCGTTTCTAGAGAAATTCACCGTGCACGAAAGAAACATTTTGTGCGGTACGTGCATGTGCATGTACAGGCAAAGTGAGAAAGGGTATTTTCATGTCTTGACTCAAAGCAATTCAACTGTGCAGTGAATGAATCATTGACTGCGTTGCATGGGAATCAACGTTGAAGCGATTCAGCAATAGATCCAGGTTTGGGGATGTGGATCTTTTCGCTGAGCAGTGGTCCTTCAGGCTGTGGACGGTGCTTCAGGATTCACATACTATTATTTGAACTGATCCAGGACTCTGGGATGGGGACCCTGGTTCCTGAGGTAGATGCCAGATCTCCAGGGGTCCGAACCCTGGAGGTCCCCGGAGGTCCTGATCCTCTGGGACCACCGCCACACGTATTGAACACATTCTCCGAAAGCGCACGGACGAGACAAGAAAAACTTTGGACGTTCAGATTATTTTTCGGGGCAAAGTGAGGTCATCCCCAGCAAAAGTTGTGAATCCGAACAGAAGGCTTCAGATGAAATGTTTTTGAAGAGGCCGAAAAAAGATGGGAGATGATTGCGGTTTCTAAACCGCACACCATGTGGGGAGAGTGGTTGAAAGTTCAGCAACGTGACTGGAGAAGGTGACTCACACTCACATGCTCAGTTTACCGTATCACACAAACACGCAGAGGCTACACATGGCAATCTGCGTGTTCCTTCAAAATGGGGTTCAGGGGCGGGGCCCACTGTGCGACCCCCCCCCCCCAAAAAAAAAAAAAGTCATTTCCTTTATTGAAAGAAATTTTCAAATTTTGGAATCGTCCCTGTCGTTTTTCACAGAAACAATACCAACATGGCGATGGTCCTCAAGAATTCCCTGCACATGGGGAGATCCTGCTATGACAACCCCTGGAAAACGTGACATGTCCCTTTTAATAACAAATGTGCAAAGTTGGAATCGTCCCTGCCTCAAGGAGTACCACTTTTCACAGAATCAAGTTTCCAACGTCACGATGGTCCTTCCTCCCCAGGGGTAGGTCCTGGTTCTTGTGACTTGTGGATAAGACGGTCCATCAGGACTGGCCCACACTTGTTTGTTCTGTGACCCACTTTTGCCTGGTTCTGCGACCTACTTTATGTCCAGTTCTGTGACCTACTTGTGTCTGGTCCTGTGACCTGGATCAGGATCTTGTGCGAACAATCCCATCGCATCATGGAGGGAATCTTGTCGCTGAACATGTGTTGCGTTCCCGGTACATGTCAACAAAAGCGGTGAGAAAACACGCAGCCCCTTTTGCATGAGTTCACCAAAACGATGCCAACAGAATCAGGTTGCATGTGCCAAGACGGGAATGGAGCCAAAGTCCCAGTTGCCATGGAGAGAACGGGGAGTTGTCTCTCTTGTGTGTTTTCTAAACAGCTGATCCAGTGGGCCCTGAGGGCCAGAGTTTCCCCCCCCCAGCAAATTAAAATTTCCTTGGAACTTCATGTTGCTCAGGTCCAATTTGTTGACACTTTTCTCCTGACTGGTGTTTGAAGACGAAAAGTCAATCTGTCCTCGATATTTGACCTTCTGAGGGCACACACTGGCTACCCTCGAGGTTGGCTTTGTCGTTTCTGGACCTTGGATCTTCTTAAACGCTCCAAACCAAAGTTTACCACAGGGTACTAAGTGCACTCCGTCCACATGCGTAGCGCGTCAACGGGCATGACGTCACAACCGACGTGCAGATGGGCTCGCGCGGCACCGAACCAACACAAGACGTGGCGTCCAAAGGCATTCACGTCCCTCATGACATTCATCACTTCTTGACTGCACTCGTTCAGCGGGGAAGGGGGGGGGGAATCTGGCCTCTATGGCCAAAAACAAACCAATAAGAAAATTCGCTTCCACCTGCAAGGCATCCATCATTTTCCTTCAGATCCGGAAGTACCTGTCTGACGTCATCGGGGACCTTCCGATGTCTCCCCAGCAACACCGCGTCGCCCTGGCAACCTTCTCGGACAACGTGCACTTCGAGTTCCTGATGGGTCAGCGGGACGCCGACACGAGCCCGGAAGTCGTGTCGCACATCCTGGGCAGCGCCATGCAGTACCCGCGAGGGGGCAACACCAACACGTCCACGGCGATCACGTGGGCGCGCGCCTACCTCAACGGCGCCAGGTACCGCAAACACCCGTGTGAATGCGAACATAATTGCACCAAAATTGACCTCTTTTGTTGGGGTGCGCATTGAACATGGGAGCGCGCTTTTGATTGCGCTCGTTCAGCGGGGAAGGGGGGCATCTGGCCTCCATAACCCCAGAAAATGTGTTTCCTAAGATGCAAGTTTGTGTTTTCCTTTTGACATGTTATTTTGTTTTCAAACTGAGAGTTGGGCCGTTTGAAAGAGATCAGTCCTTCCCTTGATCAGAACCAGGAATGCCCCTTGCAGGATCTGGTCCGGAGGTGACCACGCCTGCAGGGGGAGGGCAATTTCAACTTTGTTGCGCGCGGGCGTTGGGCCTTGTTCAGAGACGCTACGCACGGCGCACGTTGGTGCGGGACAGACCTCAGGCTTCGTCGCACATTGAGCCTGAGGAACACGATGTCCCTCGTGAACGCGTCCGCACCTGACCCTGACCCTGACCCTGACCCTGACCCTGACCCTGACCCTGACCCTGACCCTGACCCTGACCCTGACCCTGACCCTGACCCTGACCCTGTCGCCACACGGCCACCTGTGGCCCGTCCGTGTCCAATTCACCTACACAACACAGCACGGCACCGTATTGCAGGCTGCATAACTCACGCGTCGCGCAGCTGCGTCTGGGACGCCCGGAAAACCGCTCAGGCTCCGCAGGCGATGAGGGTCACTGTGCTCACCGTCTCCCTCGTGTTCCAGGCGGCGTAACGCGCGCGCCGTCGTGCTGCTCGTGACGGACGGGTTGTCGCGTGACGGGAGACGCACGGAGGACGCGGCGTGGCTGCTGCGTCAGGCGCACGTCATCGTCTACACCGTGTCGCTCGACTCCGGGGACGTGGACGCCGAGGAGCTGTATAAGATCGCGACGTCCGTGGATCACAGGTGCGTGGGACCTGTGCAGGTGGGTGGGAACCACCTGTGCAGGCAGGTCACAGGGCTGTGCTGCTGTATCCTGGAGCTGTAGACCACAGGTGGGCAGTTTCAACTGCAGCGTGCTGGGTCCTGGGATTTTGTCTGTTCAGGGTGAAGGAAAAGGGGTCCGACCCCAAGGAACGGGACTCGATCAGGGTTCAACCAAGAGAATGGGCCCTGTGGGTCCTGTGGGTCTGAACTCAGGAGACCCCTGCTAGAGAACGTCAACAAGCAACGGACTGACCTGGGGACCAGGATTGAGTCTGTGTTTGAACTCCTTGACCTGTCTGTCTGTCTGTCTGTCTGTCTGTCTGTCTTTCTGTCTGTCTGTCTGTCTGTCTGTCTGTCTTCCCGTCCCCAGTTTCTTTCTTTCCAACATTCGCGTCGCTTTGTCCGTTCATAGGTTGGCTCTTTCTTTTTCTTCTCTCTCTCTCTCTCCCTCCCTCTCTCTCTGTCTCTTTCTTTCTCTTCTCTCTCACTCTCTCTCTCTCTCACACACACACACACACAACTCACTCCCTTCAGACTCTTTACTATCTCCCCTCTCCCCACCCTCTCTTTGTTCCTCTCTCGCTTTCACTCTGATGTTTGACGCAGCGCTGTTCTCTGCAGGATCATCGCCCCAGACGGAACGGACGACTCGGCATGGAACTACTCTCGTGATCAGGCTGTGTACGGGATCTGTGGGCTCCAGGTGCCGCCCAGAGACCCGAGTGAGTATCAGGGGAACCAGGGTGGGGAGGGGACCAGGGTGGGGAGGGAACCAGGGTGGGGAGGGAACCAGGGTGGAGAGGGAACCAGGGTGGGGAGAGAACCAGGGTGGGGAGGGAACCAGGGCGGGGAGGGAACCAGGGTGGGGAGGGAACCAGGGTGGAGAGGGAACCAGGGTGGGGAGGGAACCAGGGTGGGGAGGGAACCAGGGCGGGGAGGGAATCAGGGTGGGGAGGGAACCAGGGCGGGGAGGGAATCAGGGTGGGGAGGGAATCAGGGTGGGGAGGGAATCAGGGTGGGGAGGGAATCAGGGTGGGGAGGGGACCCGGTGGGGAGAGAACCAGGGTGGGGAAGGAACCACGCGACACGCGAGAGGAACGCCCTCCTTGGCACTAGTTTTTGCAGCGCCGTCCTCAACGTTTTGGTCACTGACCTGTCTGTGCGCAGCGCCAACCTTTACAACAACACTTGTAACGTCCTTGGCTTGTCAGACTGCCACACCGTCCTCGTCATTCCACTCTGCTTCGCCGTCCATGTCATTTCAATTGGAAACGCCGTCCTTGACATTTCAGTCTGTAACGCCGTCCTTGACATCGCGCTCCTGGTGGACAACTCGGGCTCCATCAAAAACGGCTCGATGACGTCAGAAAACTACGCCATCCTCAAGGCGTTCGTTAAATCGCTCATCGACACGCTGGACGTCGGACGCGCCCGAACCCGCGTCGGCCTCGTTCGATTTTCCACGGACGTCCACACCGAGTTCCGACTCAACACCTACATGGACAACAAGGCGGCGATGAAGCGACACGTGGACAGCATGCCGTTTGACGGAAAGGACACGCACATCTCTGGCGCCCTCCAGCGGACACGGACAGACATCTTCAGCCCGCTCCATGGAGACCGACCCTGGATCCAGAACGTCGCTATCGTCATCGCTGACGGTCAGTCGAATATCCTGAAGCACCGGACACGCCCTGAAGCGACGCTACTCAAGGACAGCGGAAGGACGCGCGTCTACGTGGTTGCCGTGGTAACCAAGGAGCACGACCAGGAGGAGCTGGAGTTCATAGCGTCGGACCCAGACTCAGCGCATTATTTCGACGCCCCAACCATCACAACCCTCCCGCTTCTCAAGTGCAAACTACTCAAGGGGGTCTGCACCGAAGAGGTCTTCAAGCAGTGCGTGTGAACAACAGACAAGAGATTTGGATGCAACCCGTGGCCAGGCACCAGCGAATCCAGGATTGTGACCCGAGAAACACGGGGGCGGCGTGAGACGGTGGTGGAGGGGCCCGAAATCCAATCTTCCATATGTTAAGAGTGTTTACAAGTTGCTTCTTTCTGTTGGGGTCCAGGGACCTCAGTCCTGTGTACAGGTGGACCACAGAACCGCCATACTGTATGTAGGGGCAGAGACCCTCAGCAGCAGACCAACTGATCTCTGCCATGTGCACGATTCACAGGGGCAAAGGTCACAGAAAAAAAGCAACAACGAGACTTGGGACCATTGATTCTGGGATGAAGAGTAAGCCTGTGGGAACCAGGGCCCCTTGACCGCCCCCCCCCCGACAAAACGGGTTGAGCCGTAGTTCTCCCTGTGACCACCAGAGGGAGGACTTGTTCCAGGCGGTCGCCCACAGGTTGCATCCAAACTTCGTGACATCGGACCACAGGGGCATTTGAGGACCTGACATTTGTCCCTCACGTCCCTACGTCGTGAGGTGGTCAAATATTCAGGAATGTGGAGGGGGCCCGGGGCCCGAAAACGTGGTTGTATGCGACAAACTTCAGGTTCAAACCGTGGCTGGTCTCACACGCGCCCAGTGTGAACCGGAGAGACTGTCAAGACAAAGGACATGAACGTGCAGTCTTGACCAAGGACACTTGCAAACACGAGTGATGACGTCATCAATTTTACGCGTGTGATGACGTCATCAATTTTACGCGTGTGATGTCGTCATCAATTTTATCGTCTTCTGTTGCTGCCGTGCAGGCATGGTGAGCTTCAATTTGTGTTGTGTTTGTGAGGTTTGTGTGCAGAATAAAATGACCGAAGCCAGCCACGTGTCAAGCTTCAGTGCGGTGCGTACGGAAAGATGATCGTGGCGAACCAGTGGAGGGCGCCACCTGTGAACCCTCCACCAGGGGGCCATTCGAACTTCCAAATGATGTTTTGGTGCTTGTTGTTGACAAAAAGCGCGGATTTGGTGGTGGTGGTGGTGGGGGGGGGGTCGATTTCATTTCTGATAGGTGCCTCTTGAAAGCTGGTTCCAACGAAGAAGCTCGAGAATTGCAGGAACGAACGCTCCCACTTTGAACAACGCAGAACACGTGGTGTTACATGTTGCGAATGAATCCGACTAGATTTCTTTATTTTTCCTCATTACGGACACGTTCAGACAACGATTCCACAGAGGGACAAACAGAGACGTGTTTCCCGCCAAAACAACTACAAGGAGAAGCACGTTTTACACCCACACACGTGACACACACACGTGACACGTGTCAAAGCACATACTGTCCCCGAAGTGCCCCCCACTCCCAAAAATGCAGCAAGTTTCCACTGACCCCCAATTCACACTTGGTGCTCGAGCGCATGACGCACATTTTTTCTGCGACATGACAAACCGTGCATCAGCAACATGGGTGGGGTCAGGACCCAAAAGCTGGCACATCAGTATCAACACAACCAAACACACGTGAACTCCACTTTGGTGCGCTGTGACCTTGATGTGCGTGAGCGCTGGTGAGCGTGGTGTGAATTGGGGTCAGCAACTGTTTCGGTGCATGCTGTAAACAAATGTTCAAACTTTCGCGTTTGGATTGACCAAGATTTTGAAAACTTCATCATCAAACGCTTTAACAGACGAGCATCGCTACGAACGACGTGTTCAGCGACACAGCACAGCGACTTGTACACGGACGCAGCGCGTGACGCCAACTTCGTGACACCTCCAATCACATTGCACCTTTTCGTCAGCACAACACGTTGCGCCCTCTCCGCTCTGATCAGGAAAACAAACACACGTGGAACAAGGTGGCGCCACTGAACAATGACTAGAACGAACGAAACGGAAACACGTGACCCCTTATTCACACCGCGTCCAAGGCAACCAAGGTCAAGGTCTAAATCGAGACCAGTGGGGGGGAGGAGGGGGAGGGAGGTGACGCGCTCTCTCTTCCGTTGACGGCAAGAAATTTTGGCACGATGCCAGAAAATATTCAGGGTATGGGGCGCTCGGGCACCGTGCCACCCAGGGTCCACCAGGGGGTGGCACTGTGTGTGATACGGAGGCCCGTCAAATGATATAGACACATCATGGGATACAAGACTGTTCCGTGTGTAGGAGGCACCTGTGTATGAGAAGCACCTTTTCCTTTCGCTGCAAAAGGTGCCAATGCCCAATTGAACAAAAATTATACCCACGAAATGGACACACCCCAACTTTTGATGCTCAATTTTGGGGCAAAAAGGTGCGTCTTATACACGGAACTGTACGGTGACTTCTCGGATACAGATGCTGTGTGAACGAACGGTCACGTTTCCTGGATAACAGAACGAAAACACTGTGGGCGTGTTCGATTTGCGCGTAGAACACACCGCGAGCCATTCGCGCTCCGTGCCGTGCAGCGTGCAAATCGAACGCCACACGATTGCTCGGATAAAGCTTGCACAGTATGAGAACAGCAGAAGTAAAATCGGAAAAAGAAAAATTTAGAATGAAAAACATACAGAATTGAGCTGAAGACAAAACAACACATCAGATTGAACACAACTGTCAGCAAAGTTTTTCCTTCGAGATTTCATCGTTTTCAGCAGAGAAAAGGGTCAGTCTGATCATGTCCACACACACACACACACACACACGCACACACACCCACACCCACTTTCACGATTCGCCTGTGAACACAATCTAAACACAACCCGCAAGTTCACCCTGCCCGACCCCTTTCAAAGTCACAACAAAGATGGTCACGCGCACGTGAACTCACAAAGACAATGCCCAACACTTGCTCAAAAATCAACAAATTCATTTCAACAAAATCTTGAACCCAGCGACTGAACTTTTGTGACCAGTAAAAAGCAAAATGGCAACAAAAAGACGCGTTCCAAAAAGGCAAAAATATCTGATTCGAGTCCAGAGATACATTTTCGCAACGCAAAGAAAATTCAACTCTCTCACGTCGCGTCTTCCACGAGATTCGATACAATTGGGCATTTTCGGCAAAACACGTGTTTACGTCACGTGGTCGCACCACGTGTTCAGTCACGCGAGACAGACATAAATTCTACACGTCCCCAGCACGCGTGTTTTGGCCGGAAACCAGAACGAGTCTCACGCCAGGGGGAAGCACTGTGAATCAGAATCGCCGTTCCTAAAGAAACAGCAGCAGCAACAGCAGCAGCAGCAGCTGGTTGGAACTACAGCACACAATAGACCCACTTTGTCCCGTCCAACACAACACTGCAAGTTCATAATTCTGCAAGATTTGAAGTCCAAATTTCCCTCCTGGTTCGAACCAAGTTCATTTCGAACAATTTTCACTGCGGTTTCTGTGTTCGAGTTCGGCAGGACAAAGTGTACGAGAGTTCTTGCACTCAGTCAGAATTGATAGATTGTTGAGACCTATGGAATTTTTACACACAGCGCAACACCACTTACAACCAAGCTACAACCATTGGGGGGACTATTTTCTTGGGAAGATTCAAATTACCTTGTATTCCTACGCATAACCACGGCCACATGGGCTTCAACTTCCGTTTTTGGCAGCGACAAACAACAAATTCTCACAAATTGTCTATGTATAGCAATGGGGTGGAGCCTTCATGACGTCATCACAACAGCTACTGAATCATTATGACGTCACCGAACGAGTCCTGCAGCAGACCGAAGGACGCCCTCGTTCCCGGTGAAACGGCGCCGCCTGGCGTCGGTTGCCCGGTGGCGCCGGCGTTACGCGGCGGCGTCGGCTGCTGGTCGGGCTTGGGCGGGCCGGGACACTTGTTGACGTGCGTTTTGAGGTGTTCGCGGCGAGCGAACTGACGGCCGCATACGTCACACGCGTAGTCATAGATACCGTAGTGCAGCTTGGTGTGACGGTTGCGGCTACTGCTCTGCGCAAACAGCTTATGACAAACCTTGCATTCATACGGCCCGTTGTTGTTGCGACGCCGTCGCCTGGTCCCCGGTGCCGCTGCGCTCTTGTTGCTTCTGCTGTTGCCCTGGGTTACCGTGGCGGTGGCCGACGTCTTGTGGGCGTCAATTTCCACGGAGTCCTCAGCGGTAGTGGCGACATCTGTGACGACGGGGATGGGGGAGCTGAACTGGGGAAGCCCCGCGGCGACGGCGGCGAGGTCCTCGGGGATTCCCCCCGCCTCGCTCGGGTCCATCTGGTAGGCGGAAACGAGGCCAAGGTCAGAGTCCGGACTATCGTTGTCAAGGAGACTGGATCCTTGCCACGTGATGACTCCTTCCGGGTTCACCTGGAAGAACATCTCCTCATCCGTGTCCCCGTCCGATTCGCGCCCAACTACCAGCAGAGGGTGCTGCTGCTCGCCCCCGCCACGGGGTTCCCCCGCGGGGGACTCCCCTCCTCCTCCTCCCATCACCAGCAGCGGGTGCTCCAGACGGGGTTCCCCCGGGGATTCCCCGTCCTCCGGGTCAAGGTCGGCGCCGGGAGAGGGCGCCACGTCGTCGGGGCTGCTCGGGTGGATCGGGTCGGCGACGCCGGGAACGCCCGAGACGCAGGACGCCGGCTGCACTTTCTGCGGGACAGTCTTCTTGCGCTTTGACTGCCGCGGACCTCCTCCCCCCACCGTGGAGGTGACGCCCACTGGCGGAGAATCCTCGTTCATACTGCAACAAGACACGTGACCGTGTTGACCCTGACCTTCACCTCAACAGCGCGTGGAGAAACGAAGGTCAAACTCAACAGAAATATGTCTGATGAAGACTGAACAAAATGTTTTGATTTCAAAACGCAAGGCATAAGGAAATGAATACAATCAAAGGGTAAGGTAAGTCTTGTTGTGTTTGGTGTTGGAAGGTGTGCACAATTTAGTGGGTTGCGTTGTGGCCGCAAATGGCAAAGATATATTTGACCAAGTCCGCGCACACTGTGTTGGTGGAAGGGTGGGTGGAGGGTGCGCCAAAGCAATGTTGTGCCAAAACTTTCGTGTCGTAAGCCTGAGCCACACCGGGTGCGCCATGCGGAGTGTTCTCGTACAAATCAATGTTGACCTGCTGTGTACACACAGCACCCCAGACTGCACTGATTTGCCGGTGCAATGAAATGACGAAGACACCAGATGTCTGACCTCATACATAACCAGACATCTCCTTCAGGGTTTCAAGTCCAACCTGAAATGGCCAGGCAGCTCTTCCCCTCCCCCCTCGTAAATGCCTCCCAGAACCTTGTTGAGTGCCTGGCTATTTCAGGTTGAACCCGAAATGACAAGGCACCTGTCTAATGCTTTGGGGTGCGTGGCCATTTCACAGCATTGAGACATCACTCATGGCGCAGTCAACGTGAACAGGCTTCAGCACCAGGTTCAACCGACTGGCTTTCGAGCGATATTCTGGGTTCCTTCAGCCGTGTTTAGATGCCAAATGTTAAGAAAACGAGTGTGAAAACAGGGCACAATTCATCAAAACGAACCAGCCCCAAAGCGGTTCCCTTTTCCGAATTGTCCCTTCAAGTCAAACACCTGCAAACATTGCCCCCACGTCTAAGAAAGACAAACCTAAATGTTCCACTACTGGGCTACAAAACCTATGGTTTCAATTTTTTGAAGCGCAAAATCACCCTCAAGAATTCGAAAAGTTGTCATTTTCTGAAGGCGCGTTTGTCTTGTCTGTCTCTCCAACGGATCCGGAACGAACGGTGGACCCAGAGCCCCCCCCCCCCCACCCTCAAATTCTGCACCAAAAGCAAAAGATAGTCTTGCTTGATACACAATTTTTTTTTTGTTGAAGATGGGCCCCTTCACCCCCAAAATACATCCCCCACCTGGTTTGAGTTTCCATCATCAGAGACTGGGGTTGGCCTCCCACCCCAACACTGAATCCACTGGAGTCTCTGGACAAATCAAAAGCAACCGGTGTTCCGTTGTGGTGGGACATGCGTCGCGAAAAGGCCTGTACCAATCCATCACACAAAACTCAGCACTGCAGATTGGCGCAGCCTTCCCACAATGCCATTGTAGACAGACGCAGGCCTGCGCACTACGTGTCACAACCCACAATGCAACACCGGAACTACTTTTCGTTTCACGCCTTCAGAAAATGCGTGGAGACGGCGGTGGTGACGTTAGCGAGTGCGCGGCAAAAATCTAGTTCTATCGTGTAGTGCAGAGGAAACGAAAAGGATAGATGTCACTGTATTCATCGCGACGGCGTTCAGAGCCCCCTGGCGGCCTGTTTCTCATTGAATGCGTCACGCGTCGCCTCTTGGTATAAGTCAATGGGCGTGGCGTCAAATTTTACAGGAACACAATGCCTGACGCATCCAGTGTGAAAAAGAGGCCCTTATGCAGGGGAATGGCAATTGGGGGGGGGGGAGGCAGAGGGGATTGGGGGGGGGGGTGGCAAACCAAACACAACTGATTCAGAACCTGAGAGACAGACCCGTCACCGGCAAGGCCATTCCAGAAATCCTTGGCATGCTCCCGTAGCCTGCAGAGCAAGATCAAAGTTGGCAGCGGGGGGGAGGGGGGGAAGGGTGGTGATGGACCTGAAGCCCCAAGGAGATAAAAAGACACCAACCGAAATTTTCTTGAGAAGCCTCTTTCTTGCAAAACCCCAACAAAAAAATTTGTTCCAAAAAGCCAGGAAGAAAGCGGTCGCGATGTAAACAGTGACACGTGTTAGTAGTGACCAACCAACCTCCAGCAGAATCCAGCAGGGGGAGCTGCAGTAGATGCTGCACTGCAGTTAGTACCTGATCCGGGAGCAAAGCTTAAGCCGCTACTACGGAAGGGGGCAGCACTCGTGGTGGCCGAGCCTCCTTCTTTACCATTGCTGTCCACACTGTTGATTCTACTCGCTGTTTCTTCCTCCGTCTCCTCCTCGCCCACGTGGGTTGGTGCGGCTTTCCTATTGGCCAAACTCTCAACGTCGCCGTCACGTGGGTCAGTGTCAGCAGCGTCGTCCTGTGACGCGAGGTCAGCGTCCTCGGGGTTGTCATGGTGATTTGCCTTGGTAACGGCCGACTCGGTGTCGTCAGGCGTGTCCAACACGCACAGTTCTATGTGACTCTGCAATTCGTCCTCTGTGTAGAAGTTGGAGCCGCACTTGGCGCACATGTACTCGTACTTCTTCAGTTTCGGGGGGTGCGGGGAGAGGGAGACTCCACCGCCGCCGCTGAAGTGCTGTTCCGCGGCGGGGGTGGAGGCCCCGGACCCCGACCCCGGGGCGGGGGGTGCCGGCGCGGCGGGGGAAGCGGTGCGGCTGTTCCCGTGACTTCCCCCGCCGCCGCCGCTCACGCCGCTGATCAGCAGTTTGTGGATGTCGCCGGAACACTTGTGGCGCCTCAGGTCCTGGCGACGGGAAAATGACCAACCACATCCTGCAATACAGAAACACGTGAACGCGATCTCTGCAGAATGGCGAAAAGTGCTCGTTCAGCTGGTCAGCGTGGTTGTGCTGAATACACATTACCCAGATGCTGCCATCTCTTGAGTGCACATCGCGCGGACATGATGAGTTGTTGGCCAGGCGACACTGAACGTGAGGCACGTGACCTTCCTGTGCACGTGAGATTCACGTGACACGTGACACACCTGCGCATGCGGCGTGCCTGGACACACGACACCCAACCGCCCAGTGTCCTGGACACGTGTGACATACGTGCGCACACGACCGTTGTTGACCTCGGCGCACTACACGTGACTTTCCCGAGCACGTGACACACGTGTACAAGTGACACGTGACCTGAGCGCACGCACCACGTGACGTACCTGCGCACGTGATCGGGTAGTCGGCGCTGGTTCGCGCCTTGTTGAGCTGAGTCAGTAGCGTCATCACCTCCGTGTTCGATCCGCCTGCAACGACACGTGACGTCACGTGACACGCCTGTTCCACACAGCAGGTGAAAAAAAAGGCTCGTCTCTGTGTAAATCAATGGGCGTTGAGGCGAGTGCATACGACACAACATCTGCAGCATTTCGCAGCGAAGTCGCAGGGTGATGCAGAGCGGAAACCACCAACACTGTCTGTCCTTGTCGCTTTTGGAGAATTTGTTTTCAAACACAAACACACACACGAACGCACGCACACACTTGTTTGCTTGCAGTGCTCATTCGACGATTGTGTGAATTTGCCTGTCTGAATGTGTCTTTGAATATTCTGCAACAGCTGTGGATACGTCTTACACAAAAGTCAATGCACGCAGTGTCCGTGCGTGTTTGTGTGTGTGTGTGTGTGTGTGTGTGTGTGTGTGTGTGTGTGTGTGTGTGTGTGTTAGCGCGACATTGAGTTCTCCAGATCTGCCCACTGCACAGACAACTCTGGTTGCTTCCAGCCTGCTGTGCCCTGGCTGCGTCTCTGACCACGTCAAAACACCCCACGCACGACGCACTCATTATGAACGGGGCCTGGTCGCTTCGCGTCTCTCACCTGCGGAGTCCCCAGCGATCGGCTTGGCGCAGACGTGACGACTCAGGTCCTGGGGGCGGCTGAAGCGACGCCCGCACTCCTCACACGCCACCGTCTTCACCAGCGTCCCACCCTCCACTCCGAGTCTGACACAATGGGCGATAAAAGGGGATCTCACACACCTGTTTGTCTTCAAGTAAATTTGCGCTACGCCTGCGACTCGACAAAGCAAAGCTTTGAACAGGTGGTCCTGGTCAGCGTTGCCAAGAAACGATGGTTGTTGGTTTGTCAGAGTAAACAACACAAAAGAAATTATTTGACACAACTGGCACAGACCTTGTCAGTGCACAGACCAGGTTTGGGTCAGGAGACCAGGTCACCCCCCCCCCCGGTTCTGTGAAGTGGTGTCTTCAATACCCACAGCACATTTTGCACACACAAAGCTTTTGACACACACAGCAACGCAACGCACGCCGTGACCCACTCACCTGACGGGCATAAGGTGCGACCTCATCGGCGGCGAGGTGTAGATCCTCGGGGCGGGGGGCTGCTGCCCTGCGGGGCCTGGGGCCGCCGGAGCCGGGGGGCTGCGTCGCGCCATGTGCCGCAGGTTTGCCACGCAGTTGTGGCGCCGCAGCTGGATCTTGAGGGAGAAGGTGCGGCCGCACTGCGTGCACGGGTAGTCTGACGGCTGGCGGTGGTTCGACATGTGACGCCGCAGTGCCTTGTCGTCCACGAAGACCTGTGAGAAAGAGCGAGCGCTGTGGTTATTCCGCGGGGAGGGGAAGGGGTCCAGCGGCGGGGATGAGGCGCCCCAGCACGGAGGGTCAAGGGGGGGGGGGCGGCTGGAGGGGGAGAGAATGCGAAAGAGCTGTGGTCACAAGCGGGGAGAGCGAAGTGTGTGTGTGTGTGTGTGGGGGGGGGGGGGGGGGTTATGACCGCAGGGATGTATGGTTTTAATTTTAAACCTG
>JAAUXT010005565.1_pt1 | contig 20512 bp, 19 predicted proteins | sample 7278171 | NCBI WGS metagenome assembly JAAUXT01 (sample SAMN14350112, study PRJNA611818) | marine sediment metagenome | isolation source: surface marine sediment (1.8m) | place: French Polynesia: Moorea | collected 2018-08 | reverse complement strand
GGGTCAACCAATTTTGCCAGGGTGAAGGTAGCAGGACTCTCAGACATTTCTGGATCCATGGGGGGGCGAGCCCCCCCCCCTGCCCTTCTGTGGAGTACATGCAACATTGAAATGCTGCATGTAACAATGCAAAAAATGTGGAATATTATTGCCAGTGTCTTGGGAGAAAATACCTCATGCCCTACCCCCTTGGATCCACCCCAGAACCAAATTGAGATATTCCGTCTCAGCACTGTGATTTCAGAAAAATGTTCTGTGAATGGGATGGGAATGTTTGAGGTCTAGATCTGTGGCCCAGCCACAGCGCTGTTCTATGCGGAGAGGAATCAGTCAGACAAACCCTCAAAGCCCGAGGTCCCTATCGCAGGCGCCATGCTTCAACAGGGGGTCTTTAATGGCACAAAGTTTACAAATAATACAACATCATTTTGCTTGTATTTGCCCTGATGGGTTTGTCTCTTTGATATCTGTGTGTAATGGAGTGTGTGTGTATTGTGGTGCTCTGTGTGTAGTGCGGCGTGGAGGGGTCTGAATCAGGGCTCATGGGGGGGGGAGAGTATTGTGAGGGAGGGTGGGACCCCGCTCCGATTCGGTTTGGGGGAAAACACGCAGTTTTTGATGTGATTTACATGGGAGACGAGTTGGAGTTGGAATGGTGTTGTGAGTGCTGGAGGTGTGTGGGAATTTTGAGGCGAGAGTTTCTTCAGTGAGCGATCGTGGTTCTGGACTGTCAAGGCAACACGTCTGACCTGAACCTGGAGCTTCACCCCCGTGTTTCGTGCAGTGTGATCTGACTTGTTTGCCCATAGAAGAGGATCAGCTGGAACACTTCTTGGATCTGAATGACTGGAAACAGTCCTGCAAGGTAAGTCTGTCAATAAGGTTCTTTTTGTGGTCGCTGGACGTCGTCTTCTGGTTGGTGCCGTGTTGCTCAGCTTGTGACAAAATCTTTTACATTGACATTTGTTTTGGAGACCTGCCTTACTGGACTAGGAAAATATTTCCGCCTCCTGACACAAGTTCCAGAATTTGCACCATCTGAGCCAAGTAGCCGCGTTTTTCTTTCACTTTTTTGAAACTTTTCAAAGTTGGACTTTGCTCCTCCTCAACCCAACCCAACTTGGGCCCTTGACCTCAATCCCGGATCCCCTATTCCCCTCGGATCCGCGATCAGCCAATCGTCACCGGAAGTGGAGGACGGGATGCGCGCGCCGCCCCCGGTGATTAGAGCGCCGCGCCTCGGCCGCTACCTGTGCCCCTCACCTGCCTCACCTACGCCGCGGGAACCTTTGAAGTTCACCTGTAACGAGACATTCCTGTGTAATGACGTCTCAAAAGTTTGTTTTATCAGGGTGTTCAGTGACACTTGGTTTTACACTGTGGAAAATGATGGGTCGTTGTTTTGATTGAGGTTGTGTGTGTGCGTGTGTGTGTGTGTGTGTGTGTGTGTGTGAAGGGGGAGAGTCGAAGCTCGTCAACTGACAGTTTGCAAAGATGAGAGGAGAGTCATCGAAGAAATTGTACAGCAAAGACACAAATATCACACACACACACACACACACACACACACACACACACACACACACACAACATCTGCAGGTGGGAAGAGAGACAGAAGAAACGAAGAGAGAGAAGCACAGACAGACACACAGACAGACAGACACACAGACAGACAGACACACACACAGATGGAGACAGAGGCAGAGGCAGAGATAGAGAGGGAGACAAGTTGAAAGACAGAGACACAAAAACAGAGAGACAAATACAGAATGACAGAGAGACAGGGACAAAATTGACCAGTCCTCTGCCATTCCCATCACCTCAACCTTGAGCTCCCTCTCCCATCCGATCAGTCAGTGGTTGTTTCTACAGCGCGCATCTCGTAACGTTAGGAAACTGGGTGGATTGGCCCTGAGGCTCTACTCCCCTGCACACCCCCACCCCCGGTGCGCTGGGGGCGCGATACGTTCCGCAGCTGATGTTACGTGCGTCTAATGATAGCCGTGCATTGTCCTGGGCGTCGCAAGGCATTGGAGAAGGGCTGTTTCACAGCGAAAGACTCAGTGAGTTGGGGTCCTTGCACAAATCAGTAGGGAGTTTTAGCAGACCCGTCTGGTCTCCGCCAAGATACCCCTGTTGCCACATCAATGTCAGGAGAACAGCCAGAGGTTTCAAGCCAACGAGCGCAAGCCAATCGAGGTCACTCTTGAAAACTTGTGGAGCACAGCACGTGTGGAAAGTCAGGTTGGTTCGCGCTGAACTTCCCTTATGGGTGCTGCGTCGCCTTCCGTCTCTGGCTTGTGGACAGGAACACATTGTGAGGTTCTCGGTTCATCCTTGGGGACCAGCTCCATTCTTATCTGTCAACAAAGCATTTTCCGTTCTGTGACTGAAGAGGAGACCAACTCACGGTGTCTGCGGTGTGACTCTGGCCTTGAGCCTTCGGGAACGACCGGAAGGGTCGGGCCAAGGACAGTCCTTGCAAAGGGGTGTTGTGGCCTCACCACTGGGAACATTGTGTGTCCGTTGAGCCTGGGGTCCAGAAGCCCAGAGTCTCAATGCAGTGATGAGACATCGAGTGGTTTGTCCCTGCAGTTTAATGAAGGTAAAGTTGGTTTGAATGGTTTCCTATTGGCACTGAGTGCAACAAAAATGTGCAGCAAGGACGGCGCTGCGGCCTCAGTGTGACAACACGGGAGGAAGGAGCGAAGCGTCAGGTACAGACTATCAATGCGCGCTGTTACGCAGGAAAATTGCTCCAAACGAGTTGGTTTGAAAATTCAAACACAAATTGTTGTGGGATTCCAGCAGGGCAAGATTTTTACATGAGGTCCTTGTTGTCAGAAACGCGTGTTTTATTATTTGTGCTGTGACTCTGGGCGGACCCCCGTAAGGGGTTTTCACGTTGGTGACGCGCGGTTGGGCGGCATCAGAATTTTTGACGCGCACGTCAAAATTCAACATGACGCCCAATGGAGCGTTTTGACGCGGGCATCAATTTTTTAATTTTTTGACGCGCGCATCACCAACGTGAAAACCCTTGTAGTCACACAAGTCGTGCCCAACTTTTACCCTGATTTTCTGGTGTCAGGGTCCCATCTATGTACAAGACACACCCCTTCTCTTGGTGCAAAATAGTTCCCCTGTTGGATGTACTCAGACACGATGTTCAAAGTCAATACTGGAGCGTGTCGATTTTGAGTGTGACCCTAGAGCTAGCAAGGGTGGGTGGGGTGGGGTGGAGGAAGAATGCTTGGCCCTGGGTTCTGAAAATTTTTGTGCATGTCATTTGCTTGACATTTCAACATTCCAACACAGGGGTGGGGCCTTGGTGGCTCCTCGCGGCCCCAGGCCTGGATCCTCCGACCCCCCTCCCCGGCTGTCCTTCCCCAGTCATCAGCACCACGGCAGCCCCGAGGCCTCAATCAGCAATCCGGAGCTTCTTCAGTTCAGCGCGACGCTTGCTTCACTCCAAACCGTTCTCTGACGAGGGAGGTGTGGGGAGGAAAGCACGCTGGAGGCGTCACGCTCTGCGACGCAGTAACAACAGGCACGATGCTTGTATGAAGCATCACCTGTTTGTCAATTCGTTCAGGTTCTCAGGGAAAGGTGCGTCTTGCGTAACGTCCCAGCACAGTGGAGTTTCAACAGACGTTACGCCTGACGTCATCAGTACAAATTTACTGTGCAGGCACTTCGTGACTGACGCTTCTAGCGTGAACCTGACACACACGCACACACACGTACACGCACACACACACACACACACACACACACACACACACAGGGATACCCCCGCCCTCCGACGAAGTCAGTCTGACACTGACATGGCAGGGAGACGCAAATGACAAAACCAGTCTGACCATGACATACACAGGAACAGCACCACCTGACGCATCCAGTGTGGCCATGCCCCCCTTACCTCCTTCCAAACATCTTCGCAATTTCCCGTTCCCCTCCCCTCCCCCACTCCCTACAGCAGAATAGCGCCCTGATTGTTTTCCCGAGGCGCACCGCTCTCTAATCTCCAACCTGCACAATACACCAAATGACCAGAGGCCGCAGCCCCAGCACAATAGTCTCAATACCATCTACAAAGGCTGCAATCTCCAATGTGGCGGACAAGCGGGAGAATACCTAATAACAGGTGCTGGGGTCTGAGATAAGCTGGCCTCTATCATTTGACTTACAGCTCAATTCAGTCACATTCTTGATGATAATTAAGTTGTCAGGCTAATGACTTGGACAAGTTGGTAGCGGTTAAGATAGCAGGATTCTGCCCTTTGATGTGTCTGGTGTATGTGTGGGTCTGAGGAGAGGCGGGATGGGCAGTGGTTTCAGGTTGATTTGATATCAAATGAGCAAAATTCAAAAGTCTGGTGGGAATGGTGAAAGGGTGGGAGAGGTTTTGAATTGGCTGCTGAATCAATGTTTGAATGGGTCAGTTCCACTCACGCGGGGTTCAGGGGAACGGGGACCAGAGTGAACTCAGTCACTGCAGCAGCAGCTGCTGACCAGTTGAGTTTTTGACGAGCAAAGCACCAATCAAACTTCAGTGGGTTCGTCGCGACAGACGAAAAGACACGTTTTTTTTTGGAGTGAGTGGTTGTCAGTCAGAAAACAAAGAGTTTGAGGAGAGATAGACGTCACAGACGAGACCGCGTCGATTTTGCGATTGTCATGTGCACCTTGACCGAAGGGAAAATAAAGCTCTGAAATATCCCGGAGGTTGCCCAACTCAAAAAAACTCATTGTCATCCATCTGGACTTGTGGAGAGGATTCCAGGGTGTTCAGGCGTCTGCCCCCTTCCCAACAAAAGGCTTGAGTTTCCCTTTCCTCATTCCTGGTTCTGTTGGCGGCGAGGACAATGCATCAGAAACCTCAAATCTGTGTTGCTGCCCGAGACAGCCTGATCCAAACATCGCATTACTGTGTTGGGAAAGAGCCCAGAAGTTTGCTGGGTGTGGGAACTCGTGCAGAAGTGATGCTGGGAGGCAGCTTAAGTATGTAATCATCCAATATGAACCAAGGGTGTACTTTAGTGCGAGTACCACCAGCCCAAACACACATAAACCATCATTTTTCTGCAATGTTCCGCCCACAACCGCCGAGAAACTCACACAGGCAGAAAAATTAGAAATTTCTCAGGGCTTCCTGTCGTCAAGGAAAAATAGAGAAAAGTATCATACTTGGCCCTAAAATAGGAATTTCTGCACAGAGAAAAATACAGCGAAAGGCAGCAGGGAAAAAGCGCCAAAAAATCTGCACATAATTAGAGGGGGAGGATGATTGGCAGGTGGGATTGCCCGGTTGGCCAGCTGTCCTAACGAACAAACCTGCTTATTTGGGCTTGATTATTTCGAATGGAGTATCGTCCTTTCTCTGCTGGGAGATTAAATTGTTAATTATTGATGGAGTTTTGTGCAAATACAAACTGCGCGGTTGTCTGGGGCGACGGATGGTTGTTATGTAGCTTAATCACGTGTTTGTGGATTTTTGGACTCGTTAATCTTTCTTCCACATTGCAAAAATTGGACGAGAAAATTTTGTAAAATAATGTTTCTCGGGGGAAAAAGAGAAAAATGCTGGAAATCAACTACAGTCCTTGAAATGGAATGTGGAAAAAGAAACAGTTGCAGGTCCAATTCCATCCACACTTTTCACTTTTGAGCCTTTTGTTGACAGTATCATTTTTGTCGAGTTCCGGACTGACCCAAAATGACAAATTTTTTACACGCTCAATTGGAACATTTCTAACTGAACAAGAACAAACCGTCCAAATTCCTCCCTTGAACAACACAATTCACAATCGAAACGGTGTCAGTTTCAGTTTGCGCTTCGCTTCAAACTGACCGAAAATGCACACTGAGGGCACAGGAGGGAGAGGGCTCTGACTCGAGCCCTACTGACTCCAGGGCGAATCAACTCCTTCCGTGGTGCGAAATCATAGATTTTTACAGCTAATTCTGTCCTTCCGAGTGAATTGCGAATTTCGCAGATATTTTTCCTTCTCTGTCGGGTTTCTGCCGCCGAGGCTCTCGGTGCTGCGAGAGGGGTTGGTGCCTGAACAAAAAACATTTATCCAATTGCGCCCTGAGCTGGAGTAAAAGGGTGTTATTTTGGCGCACAATAGATCATTAAGTATAATCATGCGCCTGGCCCCGCCCCCGCCTCCGCTAACCTGTAATTTTCTGCACAACCGGTGCACAGGGAATAATCATTTCAAATTGAGTCCCAGAGACCAACTCGGCTCAATATTTACGTCTGGTGCCCAACGCCTCGGCTCCAGTTCACTTCTCCCTGCGTAGCACACAGGAGCGGAGAGGAAGAGGCACTTTTGTGAGCAAGAGAACATTTTGAGCAAGAAAAATTTTCCTTTAGAATATTTTCTCGCGACAGGAGATGAAATCTCGCGGGAAGTGAAAGGTTTTGAGAACAGCTGCTACAAGTTCACGGAACACTGAGCAAAAAGTAGGGAGGATTCTTTTTTCTGACGTCTTTGTTACTTCAAAAGAAGATTGTGTTAGTTTTCGTGGAAGTCTTGGGAGTGAAGGGAGCGAAGTCTGCGGCAGATGTTGGGAGCTTCAGAGCTGGAGATTCCGTGACCTATTTTCACTCGCGAAACAGTGATCGTCGAGCGACTTGTACGAGCGGGTACACAAGGTAAAAATTTCTGCATTTTCTGTGGGAAACTATTTTTGGTTGTCACTGGAGGCGTCGCGTCTTGAGTGAAGCTGCGCCATTTTGCGTCGCGTGGGAAAATCTGGAGCGTCGTGGGAAAGTCCGCTGAGCGCGCGAATTCCCCGACGTCAATCAAGGCGATTTCGAACCGGATGCGTTGTGCGTTGCGTCCCTGAAGGTCGATTGACGCAACGTCGCTCAAGGACGCAACGCCCCTGGATTGACTCGACCAAACGTGGAGTGAGAGTCTGACGCATCCAGTGTAAAACAGATCCACGCATTCGGTTGTACCCGCTGCAAAATTACGTCCCGAAACATTGTCAACGGTTTTCAGCCATATTTGTGTCCGTGGGAATTTTTCGCGTGAATTGCAAATTTGTTTTGGTGACTTGGATGTTCGTCAATTGTTTTCCTGGAAGAGAACGTTTGTGCTTCTGTCTTCTGCGGTCAGGTTGAGTCAGACGGCGATGTGGTGAGATTTAGGTCATTGTTTTTATGGATCAGTTGAGTCAGTCCCTGAAGTTCGCATTGCCGTAACTCACAAATTTACGTTTGAAAGTCACGAAGTTTTTTGACGAACGAAACAAAATAGGAACTGAGATCATGTCATACGCCGACAACAGAAATGCACACGCTGAAGAAACCGATCATGGACAGGTACGTGCCTGAGGCTCCCGGGCGCTCGCCCTTGCCCCGCCGACCGGAGGGGCTGTGTCGCCGGCGCCGCGTGGGCCTCCGCCCCGGGGGCCCCGGCCCCTGCCGCCTGGGTCAAGAGCCGAGGGGATCTTGGTTCTAAACTTTAGAGTTTTGAAGATCTCAGCCCTGAGCGGACGTACCTGTTTCTGACTGGTTGTACCATGTCCTTGTGGACGTCAATTGACGCTGCGTCATGCAGAAGACGCAGCGTCCATTTTTCAAGCAAACGATGACGCGACGCAACCTCTGCGACTTTGTCCCATCAGACGCAGTTGCCTTCCTGTGAAAAGTTAGTGGTGGATGTGAGAAGTACTTCACTCGCAGTTGGATCCTTCATTGACCCATTTTCCATCTGCAGAATTTTCACAACGGAAGCAGCATTTTCGCGCCTCCTTCTTTCCCTGCAACCGCAGTCTCCGGTTCAAACCCTTATCACTGTGGGGGGATCTGACTCAAACCCCATTGTAATCAGGTCCCTATTGTTTCAATGGACTCTCGAGCCCTGGAGATCTGTATCTGAGGCGCGATGAGAGTCTCTCCAATCACAGGCCTTTGTCCTACTCATCAAACGCTTTGTTAGTGTTGCTTGAATTTGCAATGTTTGATTCAGAACAATGGAGAATAATTTTATCAGAAAAAAAAAAATCAAAATTTGTCCTCAAAGTTTTAGCCAGTAAATATTTTCATGGCAACTGCTAATGACAGGGTCGTTTGAAAACAAGTGACACTTGTCACCAAAATACGGGTTGGAAAATTTGTTTTCGTGTCAGTTGGTTCGGAGTTGTGATGCCACCAACTCTGAGTTGAACTTCACATTGGGAAGAACTCTGTTTGTGAGTTGGAGCTTATTTTCAACGTTGGCCGCTGGTCTTCAGTTGTTTGTCAGCAGGTAAGAGCCGTTAGATTCCTCTGTGTTGAGGGTTAATTTGACGCAAACTTTGCTGTCCAAATGAACAGGCATGTGTAGCCACTTTGTAGCTCGAGTGGGACTTCAGCTCGCTGGGAGGACACAATGCGCCCCTCCCCGGGTGAGCCTCGCTCTGTTTGCCCGTGTTTGGCTGCGAACCCTCGAAATCAGTTTGCCTCATTGCCTCATAATTGGCTTTTCAAAATCAACTCATTTCCCAATGGGATTTTGAGGGTCAAAAAACTATTCGCGCGAGCGTTGATGCGGGCAATTTTTTTTTCTGATTTTTCTGATTTATTCTTGGTGGGCATATTTTAGTGTCACATCTTTGCTTCCCGTGGGAGATCAAAAAATTCTTCCATAAAAAGCAACAAATTTTCTGGCCCTTTAACGGCCGTCACTAATCGGTTTAGTACCCGTGGTGTGCGGCCGTGACGCCTTGACCGCGATCCGCTGCCCCCCGAGTGACGCGCGCCGTTGTAAACCTGTCAGCGGGCTGTGAAAGTCGCGCTTTTCTTCAGAAGCGCAGGAATTTTCAGTCATTGTCAACGAGTCCAATTTCTCACACCTCGGTGTGATGATTGTATTGTGAGGTTGACTTGTCTTTGTCATGTTGGTTCATTCAGGGGCTGAGGTTGTGGTCAGCGAATTGAATTTCTTCAAAACATTTTCTCTGCACTTGAATTTGTTGAAGTTTTTCTTTCCCCAAAATTTTCAACAAATTGCAAGTGAATTTTCTGGTGGTGCATGTGTGGCTTTTCATGTGTGAGAAATTTTCTTGTTTATTTTGGACGGTGAGTCACTGACAAAAATTCTTTTGAATAAATTTTTTCAAGCAAAGAACAATATCCATTCAAAAAAAATTGTTTCTTTTCAAGTTGAATGAAAAAACTGGAAAAATGGCAAAAACAAGAATTTTCCACAATTTTAAACATTCATAAACCAGTGAAAGCAGGTGGTTCGAGTTACGTGAAGCGGAAAGCGCGTCCGCCCCCTTGTTACGCTTTGAAATGCGCGTCGATTTGTGCTGGTGCGCAGGGGGCGGCGGAGGGGGTGGGCACGGGTGTGGGTGCGGGGGTGGGGCGGCCCTACAAAGGGCCCAAACACCCCGCCACAGCCCCCTCCCACTCCCGTTGACACCCAGACCCGTAAAAAGCCATTGTAGCGCTGCGTCCCACACTAATGACGCACTGATTGGGGTGTCAAGCGGCTCTTCGCTCTGGGACTGCAGGAAACGAGAGGAAACGGTGCAGGGAAACAGGCGATGGAAAAAAAAAATTGCGCAGTGGCTGCTTTGTGTGGGTTTTGGCTCATTAGGATTTGTTCTTTTCTCCTAAAATTCCAGGCGCATTTTCTTGAGGAATTCTGGCAGAAAAAGGCAGGTTCACACTTCTTCAATTTGTTGACACCAACATGGAAATCCTCTCTAAGCCCTCAAAAATTACTTTCAGAAAATTATGTGAACGTTCAGCCAAATTTCGCGACAATTTTGCGTGTTCGCAATTTTTGGGGTCACATATCACAGAGACGGAAAAATCACAGTGATTTTCGCTTCTCAAGTTTCTTCACATTTTCGGTGGTATTTTTTGCGACAGTTTTGAACAATCTTGTCGTCCCTCCTCCCACCGTCCTTCTCCACACCTCTGCGCACGGAATCTACACAGCTGATTCTGACGGGAGCGTTTGATGCCTTGTCGCGGAGATGATGTCTTTGTCGACATCTGTCATTTTTTCGTCTGTGCAAAAATTTGAAATGATTCTGGCAAAGTTCATGTTTGAGTTTTGCCCCTCAATTTCATTACCACTATGTCACTTGCTTCGCTCACAGTGGCCAAATGGACGAAAAAGCCCTAAAAATTTGAGACTGAATCAGGTGGAACATATTTTTAGTGCAGGTTCACCAGTCAGGCCAGTAGAAGAAAATTTCCTGGTTGAGTTTCAGTATCCTGGTCGAAAATTAGGTCAATGTGGATTCTCTGGGCTGTTTCTGCAAGAAAAACTTTCGTGTGTGAATTCGGATGCTGGAGCCCTGAGTTTCACTGCGGTGCATTTCATGAACAACTTTGAAGTCTATGAGGAGGGGGGGTCGGTTTGGTCCCAGCTTTGCCAAAAGGTCTTCAAGATGCACATTCAGATGTGGGTATGGCAGGTAGCAATTAGGGTTTATACAGGTGCCCGACACCTCCGGGAGCCGGGGTCACGGGTGCCCGGTGATTCCGCACGGGTCCCCGCGGATTCTGATGCTATCGGGACCCAGGCTGGACTCCACCATATTGAGTTCTCACTCAATTGCATGTCAAATTTCTGAATTCAAATTTCGGGGCTGAATTGCCTTGACAGTGCGGTGAAACTTGAGGAGCCTTGTGTCAACGTGTTTTCCATGTTCTTTGTGGTTCACTTTCTGTGGATTTTTAAACGTTGCTGTCAAAGTGCGATCTTTGTGCACGTCCAGGTGTCAAGGTGTCAATCTTTGTGAACGTGAAACGTGGGTATGGAGGCACGTTTGTTTGGCTTCGTTTTTGCACAGTACTGCAAGGTCGGATCCATACTCGTATTGTGTGTATTGCGTCAAGCCAGGGATGCAGCGGCCATCGACATGCTGCAAGACGCCATGCAGGCTGTGCTTGTTGAAAACGTCAGATGTGTAGAGGTACCTCAGAAGCCCACCACTCCTCTCACAAATTCTCTTGTTTTTTCTCTGAGTTCTCAAAAACAATCTCAGAGCAAAGGACAATTATCAAAGAGGAGGAAGAGAAGTGAAGAAGGAAGATTTTTTTCTGCACTGGAAAGAACCTGGTTTGTGGTGTTGTGCCCCTCCCCCCCCCCCAACAGGGTGAGACTTATTGACTGCGTCTACGTATCTACGTCTGCGTTTCCAATTTGCACAACCTGCCTGTTCTTCATTCCACTCACATCACTGATCACACATTGATCTGTTCAATTGAAAAAAAAAATTGTCGTGTTGGTGCACGACGAGTAACCTGATCCGACCCAGGATCTAGTGGCCTGGCCCTCCCTCACTGATCCAGTATTGTGTCTCATTGACATCCACTGCATAATGGATGTCATTGCTGCATCTTGCATATGCTGCGCACACGTGTGGAGACGGATGTAACAGTTGTAGCGACAAGTGGTTAACGATTGCTCTGCAGGGGGCAATGCGCGTCAGATAGGCACGTCATGGTAACAAATTTATGTGTTGAGGTGAGGGGCCCGTTTTTCTTGTGGACAAGGTGCTGCAAGATTGGTTTGTTGATTGTGAGTCCCCGTGTGTAGTGTTGTGGTGCTGAGGTTGTGCCTGTGTGTGTGGAGAAATTCTGTTCTGGAGACATGACGCAAAAGCGACGCGCACGCATACACACGCACACGCACGCACCTTCTCAAACACACACTGTGAAATTCTTTTTCACACAGACGCTCAGCTCGGTTGCCTCACCTGCGTTCGTCTCATACGGACTGACACCAGGTATAGAAGTTCTGCCACTTGGTGGCTGGAGCCTTGGACCCGTCCCAAGAACCCAGAGCCCCAGCCGCACGCAATAGCACATGTTAGAAACTAACACTGCAAAATTACATCCAATGGCGGGGTTGGCAAATTAAATAATGGAGGGTTCCACACGACATTTGGGGCGTTTTCCTTGGGATGTTGAGCTGCAAGACACGAGCCAAGGAGCTTTATATCTTACTTGCTTTGTCCGGGGAACACATGAGAATATCATGCGAAATTCCTGGTTCAAATGAAGTAATGATAGGTTCGGGGGGCGACGTTGGTTAGTGTCGGGTCGGCCTTGTCACGGCAACTTCTCGTTTGGGTCACACGCGACCAAACGAGATTTTTTGCTACTTTTAGGTGCGTTTTTGAAGGGCCTTTCCCTGTCTGCGTGTGTAGGTCTGTGAGGCTTGGTTCACACTGGACGCGTCGTGCGTTGCGTCTCTGCTATGACGTCATGTATGACGCAGAGGATTTGACGTTCAAGTCCTTTGTGGGACGCTGCGCGTTGCTATGCATGCGACTGTGCGCTGCGCCGTCATGTGCGAGTGGTGTCTGCAACAGACGTAACGCGTGACGCATCCAGTGTGAAATAGGCATCAGAAGACTGAATATACTGGACACTTGTCTCTCATATGACGCACTACAGAGTTGTTCAAGACAATAGCAACTCAGGCCCCATTCAATGGGTTTTCACATTGGGTGACGCGCAGTCGTCTTTTTGGGTTGACGTCAAATATTGCACCATTGGGTTCAATGTTAAATTTTGACGCCGACGTCAAAAAAATGACCGCGCGTCACCAATGTGAAAACCGCTCCACTTGTACACAGAACCAGTGCACAACGCATCCAGTGCGCAGCTCCACAGAAACCTCTGTTGTTCTGTGTTAACGAGTCGAACACAACATGCAGAACGCACATTTGAGACGTGTTTTTCTGAAGTGGTAATTATTTGATTTATCGGCAGGTGTGACTCTTGAGTCCCCGGCTCCAGATTCAGAGTGAATGTCGCCTTCACATGCGAAGCGCATGCCGCTCTGATGTACAATGGGGAAACTGGTGCCGCCGCTGGTGCCAGGGATGTTGTGGTCCTGGGAGAAAATAGTACCCAATTGAGGCGCGTATTCAAACACAAGAAACACATGCAAGATCCATGTTTTTGCCATTGGAGAACCAAGAACTAAGGAACAACCCAGAATTGCGTGTGATATGCGTTGACGCACTGTGACAGGATGTGTCAGACAGGCTTCTGATACTGTGCAAAAATGGTTCCTGTGAAATCACACATTGACTTTTTTGAGACATTTGGTTGGGAAAGGAGTTTGTGTGATGGAGCAGCAACCCTTTCTGTTTGGGTGAGAACCTATGTGAGTACACGTCACTGGTTTTGTGATCGCAGATATGTAGAAGACACTGGGCCTGACCTCAAAACGAGAGCCGCCTGAGTTTCTCAACCCTTCCTCACACTCTTCGCCCAAGGACTGAGCTCTGACGAACCGCCAGTCCAGATCCCTCAGTTTCTCACTCTTCTCTCCCTCTGTTTCACTGCAGGCTTTGTGTGCCGCCGCTGTGTGGTGCCAGGTGCCAAAATAATGTGTGGTTCTTGGGGCAGCTGGTGTGTGTGAGTGTGTGTGTGTGTGTGTGTGTGTGTGTGTGTGTGAATCCTTCTCCACAATGAGTGGTCAGTGAGGTACAGTACTCGTTGCTCACCCACCCCAGTAGGGAAGAAGCTGATCTTCAGATCTCAGTCTCGGCTGCTCAGGACCTCAACCCAAGAGCCCTCAGTTTCTCACTCTTCTCCCCCTCTGTCTCGCCGCAGGTCTCGGTTCTGGAGCCCCTGTCGATGCTGGCTGCGCAGTGCTCGCGCCTGAGCTCCCGGTCTCCCCCGCCGCACCCCGCGTCGCTCCCGTCGCCAGTCGCCGAGGCCCCGCCGCCGCTCGGGAAGGCCTTCGCCCCGTGGAGGAGACCGTCCGCCAGCCCAGGTCAGGAGCAGGGGAACCGGGGCTGTTCATACACACACACACACGCACACACATGCTCACACACTTTCGGGTCTCGGGCATACTCACACTCGTTCAAACACACCTGCACACACGAGCGCACACACTTTCTTTCTCTCTTTGTCTCTCTCTCTGTCTCTCTCTCACACACACAAACGCTCACACACTTACCACGCGCAAACACACTCACGTGAGCACACACACGTACACACTCAGGCACACACTCTCACACACACTCATATAAGTTCTCACACACACAGTCAAAAACATACACTTACACACTCGCTCCTTTGTGGATGTGTACACGGATTCAGACCAAAAGTACAGTGTTTTGAGCCAACAGACCGTTGATCATGCGACCCCACACACAACAAACCGCTGATCCTTGCGCGGTGACCCGAGACAGATTTTGTTTCCATGACAACTCAAAAGTGCTTGCCTCATTGCAGGTGAACAAAGCGGAAGTCCGTCCCCGACCACATCCCCTTCCGGTGGTGCCCCGCGCTCCTTCACTTCCTGTTCCGGTGAGGGCTTCTACTCCACTGCGCAGACGCTACCGAGCATGCACAGCGACAGCGCCGCCGCCCTGGCTGCCGGGACCTACTCCAGCCCCCTCTCGGGGATGTACCCACGCGTGGCCGGTGTCTCCCCCTACGACACGGCGTGGCACTACAACCTCGCCGCCGCGCAGGCGCAGAGCACGCTCAAGAGCCAGGAGACGGCGTCCACCAACGCCGCTGCCCAGACGGCGGCGTTGTGGAGCTCCATGCACTCCGCGACTTCCAATTGGCTCAGCGCGGCGGAAACGGCAGCCAATCAGGCCGCGAGCCTTCAACTTCCGGTCCACACGAAAACTGTGTCGCCCACGGACTACGCGGCAGGGTTTACGAGCTTCAGCTCCAACCCGGCTGCATCCTACCTCAGCACGGCCGCGGGTCACAATCTCCTCGGAGATACGTATAAATCCATGCTGCCCAGCCCCACCCAGAACACTATCCCGTGCTCGGTGAGCAGCGCCTTCCTGCCCCGGCCGGGCGGGGGCGGGGGCGCCGGGGGGCTCGGCGGGATGGGGCTGGGGACGGTCGGGGCGGGGCGCGCCCCCAGGGCCGGGCGGGGCTACGCCGGGCGCAGCGCCTGCGACTGCCCCAACTGTCAGGAGGCGGACAGACTCGGCCCCGCCGGAGCCAACTTCAGACGCAACATCCACTCCTGCCACATCCCTGGCTGTGGTACGTACAACTCCACTCGCATGAACAAACAAAATTCTGAATTTTTCAAGGTACTGACTTTTTTGATGACCTCATGTTCTCAATCAGCAGTCAAATTCAAGATACGTAAAAATTTGCTCTTGTTGGGGTCTTAATATTTCTTCACACCTGTATGTACCTGCATAAATGCTGCCCGTTTTGCAATGTGTAGTCGCATGCGTGTGTATGTAGCTGCCTGGTAGCTCTCTCTCTGTGTAGGTCTGCTGCAGCTGCTGCATGGATCTGTTCTGCTTGTTTCAGGGAAAGTCTACAATAAGACGTCCCATTTGAAATCACACCTTCGGTGGCACTCCAAATCTAGCAGCGCAGTGCCTCAGTGAGTATGACGTCAGCGCGCAGCGGCGGTTGTGACGTCATCACAATCTGATGACGTCATCAGCCCCACGTGGATGGATGGAGCGTGTCACATGATGTCTTATTGTTCACCTTACCCTCTTCCCCTCCTCAAAAAAAAGAACAAAAGTGCTTTTCACTGCATGCGTGTTAGGCGTAGCTTTTTGCTTGCTAGAAACGCACATTTCTCTTTGTGAAAAAGTATCTTCAGGCTCTTTGTGCAAAATTTCTACCTGAGCGTCCTTGCGTCCTTTTCAGGTAAGGTGTACAACAAGACATCTCACCTCAAAGCTCACTTGCGCTGGCACACAGGGGAACGACCCTTCGTGTGCAATTGGCTATTTTGTGGCAAGAGGTAAAAGGAACTTTGCCTTCCACCCAGTGGTTCTTGCATGCATTGGGTAAAAGTGGGGGTCGGGAAAATGGCATTGAGAAAACAAAGGAGCCAGATTCGTTTGGAGGAAGTTGAGCTCGTGCTGGAGGATCCGGTCTAAAATACATGTACTTCCCTCGGTGAAACTGAACACACACACATCTACACAAACACAACACACACACACACATTCACAACAACGAACAAATACACGCACACACACGCACTCACACATGACATGCGCAGACACACAAACACACACGATGTAATGCATGCACGCACACACACAAACACAACACACACACACACACGCACACACCACAACGAACAAATACACGCACACGCACACACACACACACAAACACACACACACACACACACACCAGTCAACCACAGTTCACGATAGACTGTGCATTTTGGCTTTTCGGGAAACCTGAAGACTATCTTTGCCACCATCAACCTCTGTTGGAGAGCATGTGAGAACATTCAGACGAACATGTTGCGCATGTCTCTTCGTACCCTGAAAATTGACCTTCCCTCACGCCAGATTCACGCGGTCGGACGAGCTGCAGCGCCATCTGCGCACGCACACGGGAGAAAAACGCTTCGCCTGCCCGATCTGCAACAAGCGCTTTATGCGCAGCGACCACCTCAGCAAACACGTCAAGACGCACTCGGTAAGAATCCAATGAACAAACGTGACTGTACCCAGAATACAGAATCTGTTCTCTGAGAGTAGAACCAGAACGGACTGACCGCCCAACCCCTTTTAGGGAGGGTCCACGACCTGCAAGGTCAAGCGGAGTTTTACCCCAAGCGGGGCTCCAACTCAGGGGTGAATACAATTTCGCGGGGCTGAAGGGGACTGAGGCCGAGCGCACCCGCATGTGTTGGTGAGGTTCGAAGACGAAGCACCAGGAACCAAGCTCTGGTCTGTGACCATGTTTTCCTGGGGTGCAACTGACCACTCAACGTTGAGCGGTGCAGTCCTTTTCAGTATTTTTGAGGAAAACCAAGAAATTACCTTGTACGAGTTTGTTTTCAGGACGGACCAAAAGGCAGCAACAGCGGCAGCGACGCGGAGAGTTCCCCGGACGCGCCCGATGACGTCACAGCCGCGTCTCCCCGGAAATGACGTCATCCGGCGTCTCGGAAAGCGTGACGTCACAACAGCAGTGCTCCGTGCTGACGCGTGATTGGCTGAACGTGTTGAAATCCAATAAAATCAGGTCTAACACCCCATTAAATTTCTGTGGTCCATTTTTGTGCTGCAAAAGCTGACAGAAAAGCCTCACAAAGTTCTCACAGGTCATGCGGACCACTAAACTGTGATGCATAATCAAAACTGTGTTTCAACTAACTGTATTCAAGGTTATTTTTGTGGGGCCCAAACTAGGACAAGGGAAATGAGTTTTTTTCAGTTTTTTTTTTTTTTTTTTTGAACTGATACTCGTGGTTTCTCCAGCTGGAGTTTTGGTGTGATGTTATTTTTTTCTGGAAAGCACTGGGTACGAGTGAAACAAATTTGAATTTTGCAGTGGCGTTGCCGTGGAATCCACCTCAGTGTGAGAATCACGTGACAATGTGTAAATAGGTGTGAAGATCGTGTACATTCATTTCTTCGTTGCAAAACTGAAAAATAAAAAGGATGAAAACGATATTTTAGCCTTGATTTTGTTTTTGAAAGAAAAGGGGTACAACATCGTCAAATACTCTTTCCGATTTTGTGCAAAAAAAAAAAAAAAAAAAAAAAAATTGCATGCGTCAAGAAGATTTATTTTTGTTGTTTCAGTGTGCAGAAAATTGGTTGCGTTCAACAAGGAAAATTTTCTCTCAACCAAACATGGCTTTCGTCTGAATGCTTTCAACATGTGTGGCCCAATAAAGAAAAATTTGTTTGTTGTGAACGAACGCAACTTTTTAGAACCCCCAGTGACAAGTTCCTACGGACGGGTTTGTCCAAAACGACACTTTGACCAACAACCCTCATCCAAAAATTCGGATTTTCTTGTCACGGCCTATTTTTTCGATAGCTGTGGAACTCCAGTTGTCAGTTCTGGTGTTGCCATGGACAACAAGAATGACCTCATTGGGTGTTGATCAAAAGATGGCTTTGGTTCTCTGTATCACTCGTCTTGTGACAGCGGCATGTTGAAGGGCATCAAATGCCACGTAAAAAGCCACGAATTCGTGGTTCCAGGTGGAATTCTCACCCTTTACTGAAAGTCCCCAGTCACCCCCGGCTTTCAGGTTCTGAGATTGTTGAAAAATTCAATTGAATTCACAAATTGATTCACAAATCTTACAAATTCTGCACACAGATCTCAAACCAAGAGCAGAAAATCTCATCCCAAAGCACCAATACAATGACAATCCCAGCAGTCGAAAACCACAAAATCGTTTTTTGCTGCATCTCACCACTTTTTCTCCCTCTTCCCAGTCTCACCCGATCCCTTCATCGCCCCCAGCCTCGAGTCAAGAGACCCCAACCGGAGAAACTCAATCCCAACCCAGGGATTGTACACCACAACGCGTCATGCGGCGTGGACATATTTCCCCATGTTCATTTTCATAGTTTTAGTATTGGGTTTCTGGGCTCTGGGCGGAAGAGGTCAACACTGGGGCTTTCAGAAGCTACGCATCTCCCCGGATAACACACCTTATGGCTGTAATTTAGTCCCCAGTTCCTCTCCACTCCACATGAAAACAATATAATTTTGGAATTCCAACCCAAGAATTTGTGAATTCTAACCAGGATAATTTGGGCCCGAGACTCACAAAAGGTAGAGAAAATGGCACGTCTAGAAATGGGATAATTAAAGGGTAAAACACGAATCGGGTCTCGTTTGTGTCGGGAGGGTTGGGTAGGGGGGTGCAGGGGCACTTCGGGAGACCAAACAAAGAATGAAAATTTTGTTGCAAAAAAGTAAAATTGCCCAAAAACAATGCACTGCAGAAATTATTACATTTTTTCAAGGCCTTGGTCTTTTGTGAGAAAATCAGGGTTTCAAATTATAGAACGAAATGTAAAGATTGAACATTTTTATTTTGTGTTTTCAACCCCCTTGTCAACAAAATTGACCGTCGTGCACAACTTCAAGCTGAAAGAAGGAGCTGTGGCCCAGAGAGGAGGAACTCAGTTCACGAGTGTGTTGGATCTGACCGTGAGCGGCGCACAACACAGGAGTAAGTCTCGACTGACGAGCAAGGCGTCTGCGTCTGTCTGCTGAAAGAGAGTCTTGTGCTGTGAGGTGATTTCAATGTAAGAATGCGCCTGTGTCGTCTCGCTGCCTCAAAACTACAAAACTTCCAAAGATCCAACTTGCGATTCTTTCCTTCCTTCCCGAAGGCAACAAAGATCCACAGCTACAAAAAAACACATTGAACCCCAGGTCCACGTATCTCGTCTCATTTCTGCCAATTTTCCTGGGCAAATCGTACCCCCTTGAAGGGTACTTATCCTTTGGTCCTGCCCCATACACCACGGTGCTCCAGTTGAAGGGTATGGTTATCGCTGCCCCGAGAGGCATCACTCACTCACTCACTTCCAGAGCTCCATACCCAAGCATACCCTGTTCGGGCATCATTCACTTGTACCCCTCAGAAGCCAAAAAAAGACTGGCTGGGAAAATAAGGGGCAAATTATAAGTTAGACACGACAATCGTCCACGCACCACTGAACTGAGATAAGGGTGCACTATAATAAGCAACCTCGGCATACCCAGGGTATGGCTCATTCGTACCCTCAGGGTACACATACCTCTTGTGTCCCCCTGCTCTGTCATTTATCAATTTTCATAGTTTGCCCCTTGTTTAGACAAATATGTATTATCCAGCATTATGATACATTTTTTCTAGCACCAGTCATTTCTGTACACAATAATTTGGATAATTTTCTGATATCAAGGTGCTGGTTGATGGGCGGTTGCGCTCTTTGATGTTATGTATTAATGTTATGGTTGCCAAGGTAATGTCGCCTTGGATACGCTGAACAACATGTTTCTCTTGATTCTAAATACGTTTCGCTGTATCTCGTGGGGTCATCAGAAGGAGGGAGGCCTCACCACCGAAATGATCAACACCTCCAACACGGAAAACACTCGTTCAAACACGCAGGAATTTTTAGAAATTGACAGTTCAGAATCAAAATCTTCTCCATGGCCACCTGTTTACGTGTACTCGTATTCGTTCTCGCATTGAGGTCTGTTCTGCTCTGGAGTTCAGCGTAACGTCCTGTGTTCAAGTGATGATCCGTGGTGTCGGCTTTTTTGACGCGATGCTCACGTACACGTCGGACCCCGAGAAGTTGTCGTTTTGCGATCAGTTCTGAAAATTTGCACCTTGGTTTCTTTCTGCAGAGCCCATAAAAAGAGAATGGAACCCATGAACAAGAACCAAACATTTTCAAAAGAAGATTCTTCCATCTCCACTGCAGAAAATACCAGTTCCATCGCAACCGGTGAACGCTCGCTCCAACAGCCCACCCCTGGACTGATTTTTGGCCCAGCCCGAGTTGAAGCCACTTCGTTGCAAACTCCACCCTTGATCCAGTATAAAATTGACCTCAGCTGATTCAAACTCACATCATTTCGTTCAGCGCAAGATTTTTGCCACAGTCTAAACTCAAAAGGCTAAAATTTCGGGGAGGAGGTGTTTGAGGTGGAGGAACCCAACTTGAACTTCGAAACAGGAACATGCATCCCAAACCAGAATCAAATAGGTAGTTTTGGTGCACACAGGCGTTCACTTCATTTTGGTTTGTG
>JAAUXT010086684.1_pt1 | contig 20513 bp, 26 predicted proteins | sample 7278171 | NCBI WGS metagenome assembly JAAUXT01 (sample SAMN14350112, study PRJNA611818) | marine sediment metagenome | isolation source: surface marine sediment (1.8m) | place: French Polynesia: Moorea | collected 2018-08 | reverse complement strand
CATCACACGACTCCACCACCGATATTTACACACCAACACAGAAAAACAGAGACCCATACTCTACACCAGACAACAACAGTGACCAACACCCACCCACACCCACACACACCCACACACAAACACACACCCACCCACACACGCGCGCGCGCGCGCGCGCGCGCGCATGTCGGCCTCACACTCCGGCGTGTTGCGGGAAAATGACAACCAAATGTCACAGAAAAGATGTCTTGCTCTGGAGCAGGTGAAAATATTTTTGAGCAGTGCCAGATAGAGATGCGAAGCTCTCACCACGTCTCAGTTTGACTCGTGCTTCATCTTGTGGACTCGCAATGGACCTGGTCTCTCGCGCTGCAGGTGACAGACATGCAGAAGGAGCTGGAAGAGCTGCAGCCGCAGCTCGTCATCAGCGCCGACGAGAACGAGAAGATGATGGTCATCATTCAGAAGGAGAGCAAGGAAGTCGGCGTCACCACAGAGAAGGTACGCGACGAATGCCATAACCGCGAGGACCTGGGGATCCACTGCGGGTGAAGTGTTCCCGAGTCCTCCGTGCTGTGAGCGGTCCTGCGTTGTGGTTGTTGACAATGTTTTGGACTGCCTCGCGCACCAAGAATGACCCCGAAAATTTCTTGTTCTCTGTGAGAATTTGGCGTGAACGCCTCACACACGCAGTATGACGCACTCATGTTCCGCATGATTCTCACTCGATCAATACTTGCCTTGGCAGGTTCGCGCTGAGGAGGCGCTGGCGAACGAGGTGGCGGCGTCTGCGCAGGCGCTCAAGGACGAGTGCGAGGCGGACCTGGCCGAGGCGATCCCGGCGCTCGAGGCCGCCATCGGCGCGCTGGACACGCTGAAGCCGGCCGACATCACCATCGTCAAGTCGATGAAGAGCCCCCCGGCCGGCGTCAGGCTGGTGATGGCCGCCGTGTGCGTCATGAAGGACATCAAACCAGAGAAGATCGCGGACCCGTCCGGAACTGGGGGCAAGGTGAGCGAGGGTGGAGAGCAGGCTCTCAGGGTGCGAAATGCGACCGCAAAGTCCAGTACTGTGGTCGTTTGCTTGTGAACAATGGGAAACCACAGTTTCAAGGTTTATGATAATACGGTTGTCGTGTTCGAAAACAAAGTTTTCTGTAACTGTGCGGTTGAACTTCTTGCCGTGAACTGGTTGTCTGAAAAAATTATGTTCCTTTCCTTCTTTCAGATTCTGGACTACTGGGGCCCGTCCAAGAAGCTGCTGGGCGACCTCAAGTTCCTACCTGACCTGAAAGAGTACGACAAGGACAACATCCCCGTGCACGTGATCGCCAAGATCCGGAAGGAGTACACGAGCAACCCCGACTTCGACCCCGCCAAGGTCGCCAACGCCTCGTCCGCCGCAGAGGGGCTCTGCAAGTGGGTCTGCGCCATGGAAATATACGACAGGGTCGCCAAGGTAAGGGTGGTTTGTGACAGAAGTATGCTGCAGGTGTAGTGGGGCAGCCAAAACTTGGTTGGGAAGACGTGTGAAGACGTGTGTGCGCGTGTGTTTCTGTTTGGTTGTTGTTTGTTCTGCGTGAGTTGAAAACGATACGGGAAACAGCACTATCTGTGTGGGTGAGATCTTCGTGCACGTGGTGTTTTGCGACATCGGTGTTGCTTTTCCCCGCGCACAGATCGTGGCGCCGAAGAAGGTTCGCCTGGCGGAGGCGGAGGCGGAGCTCGCCAAGACGATGGAGGTGCTGAACGAGAAGCGCGCTGAGCTCAAGGCCGCCGAGGACAAACTCGACTCGCTCAAGAACCAGTTCCAGGAGATGATCGACAAGAAGGCCAGGCTCGAGTGGCAGGTGCGTGTCGTCTTCCCTTTTGTGCAACTGCAGAGAGAAAGAGCGAGAGTGCAGTGTCAATCCACGATCAGAATCCGCGTCACAAACCAAGTGCCAGAAGAGTGATGAATTTTGGACTTCGAACAGACGACCATTCTCGTGAAGGTCTGACACCAGTGGTGAAAATTGAACCAATTGCCTGACGTGCTTTTGTCATTTGGCTTGGCGGTGACCACGTGAGCTTTTGTTTTGCTGCAACACCTCAATGCAAAGGAGAGTTGTGTTTGAACTGTCAGGTGGAGAACTGCGCGATGAAGCTGGAGCGCGCCAAGAAGCTGATCGGGGGTCTGGGTGGGGAGAAGGACCGGTGGACCGTGGCGGCCGCCAACCTGCAGGGCGTCTACGACAACCTGCTGGGAGACGTGCTCATCTCGGCTGGGGTCATCGCCTACCTCGGACCCTTCACTCTCGCCTTCAGGGAGGAGTGCACCACCGACTGGGTCCGCATCTGCAAGGTACGTCCATGTTGACTGTGTGTGTACTTGTGTGTGTGTGTGTGTGTGTGTGTGTGTGTGTGTGTGTGTGTGTGTGTGTGTGTGCGTGTCCTTGTGCGTGTCCTTGTGCGTGTCCTTGTGCGTGTCCTTGTGCGCGTGTGTTTGTTCGCCTTAGTATATTTGGTACAGGTCTTCATTGCACCATTGAAGCTTACATTTCTGTTCGCTGTTGAGATTGAGTTGGCAGATAGATCTACCTCGGCGAGTGTTAATTAATCCCCTGGCAGCAAACCGACAAAATGAAACTGTTCGTTGCTGTGTGCAGAAGAGACAGCATTGGTTTGCTCCACTGTGTCTCCATCTCTGTGTGCAGGAGAAGCAGATCCCGCTGACTGATCCGTACTCGATGACGCGCACGCTCGGGGAGCCCATCAAGATCCAGGCGTGGAACATCGCGGGGCTGCCGCGAGACTCCTTCTCCATCGACAACGGCGTCATCGTCGCCAACTCGCGCAGATGGTGAGACTGCCGTGCGGCTACTTTGGTCGGTTGAGTCCAGACAAGTCAAGTACAGAATGCACTGCCATAGATCCTTTGGTTGTGATCACCCTCAGCTCGCGATGCTTGTGTGCGCATGCGGGCACAAGTCAGTGCAGCACATGGCTTGGTGGGTGAGACGGAGAGTGATGGGTGGAAATGAACACAGCAAAGAGATCCATGTTCCTCTTTGCTCGACAGGCCGTTGATGATCGACCCTCAAGGCCAGGCGAACAAGTGGGTGAAGAACATGGAGAAGGAGAACAAGCTGGCGGTGATTAAGCTGTCGGACGCGGACTACGTACGCATGCTCGAGAACTGCATCCAGTTCGGGAACCCGCTGCTGCTGGAGAACGTGGGCGAGGAGCTCGAGGCGTCACTCGAGCCGCTGCTTCTCAAACAGACCTTCAAACAGAGTGAGTACAGTCCACGTGGGTCTGGGGAGGGGAAGGAGTCAGGTCTGTGTTTGGGGAGGGGGCTGGTGCAACGAAATTGGGAAACATCACCAATTTTTGACACGGGGTTTGGTCAGTTTGGGGTTCCTACCCATTGCCTCGTGCCTCTTCATTTCAACTCACACATTGATATCAGTTGACACTGCCACTCAGAGATTGTTGGTCCCATATCTGGCGAGTGAAAGTGAGACCTGAAATGAGGAGGCGTGTGCCTAGCTATATGATCCAAACTGAAATGGCGAGACACCCGGACCTCTTCGTTTGGGGTGTCTGGCCATTTGGGTACACCGGGACGCGAGGAGTGTCAGGGCGGTGCGGTCCGAGGTCGTTGGGGAGGGAAGTGTGGACGTTAAGCTCGGGCTTTGGGTGGTCCGTGCGAATGGAACGCCCTTGGCCTCTGTTGTTTTGTGCGTGACTTCTGTTTCCCGCACGCTGCATCCGAACAACACTTGTTCTGGAGTACAGAAGTCAACGTCTGCTGTGCACCGAAATTTGGTTGTGTGTTTCCCTGGACATGCTCGTTCTTTGTGTTTGGCATATGTGCGTGTTCAGAAGGTTTGTTTTCAAATCATGTTAAATTTGCGGTTTTGAAGAGTGCTACACGAATTTCTTGCGCCACCTGCAAGCTGTGTTTTCCGTGCAGAGTGAGTTGACTGTTCAAAGAGAAGAACCACGTTTCAGTGTGGCTCCAAAGTCAATTACATTTCATGAGCTGATCCAATGAAATGTGCAGGAAGTTGGTCTCTGTTGGACAAATTGAAGATTCTTGTGAAATGAAATTGACTTTGAGGACAAATTGGCCCTGCTTGTCTGGATTTGAAGAGATTTCACTTTGACCAAGTTGAATAAAGCATCTGTTTCTGTTTGTACATGCCTGTCTTTGAAACAATGCTGAATTAACGAAGTTGGTATGGTTTTTGTCTCGGATTTCATTGTTCCTTGTGCTGAAGCAGACAACTCCACGCAAAAATTTGACGCTCATTCCACACAGATTGTATCCGATGGGACTTTTTTTCGCTTCATTAACACCAGACAAATCAACAGAAAACACCTGCACTTTCAGAATGAAAACAATTCGAGGCACTTTTGTCGTCATCAACACTGCACTTTTGTGGAACCGTTTATCTCAAATTTTCACTTCAGTCGTGCCGGGCAGAGAACGTAATGGTGAGAGGCCGAAGTGTGAATGATGTGATCTCCTGTTTGTCGGGACAGCGAACTTTGTGCTGTGTCCTTTTCCTGTTTGTTTCAAATATTTCGGCCCCTACAAGGCTCAGTGAACAAAGCAGGGTTTTGGACATTGACATTGTCTTCTTATGTCTGAACCATGTTTCTTCATATTCAAAAAATGACCTTTTCTTCTTGAAGAATGCCGAGAAAGACAGCGAAATGTCTTCTTTGCCCTTGTGTGACTTGTGAATATACATTGCCCATTGATTCAACGTTGCCACCCTGGATGAAACTTGCGAATTCCATGTACTCGTCTCTGTGTGTGGAACTTGTCTCAGACCGGTAGATTCTTCACGAACTGAACTCGAGTGTTTCCCAGCGTGCTGAAAGAATCGAACATTTCCCAATGCAACTTTCACGGACGGCAATGTTTCGGCTTTAGACGGAAGCGTTGAAGGTTTCAAGCGCGGGTTTGACTTCCTGATGCAGACGTTTGGTGTCAAAACTTGTGTCCTTTTTCACCTGGCATTGGTGCAGCTCCCTTTGCCTCGATCGGTGGCCACGAAAAATCGTTGATTGTTTGTGTTGTGGCAGGTGGAGTGGAGATGATCCGGCTCGGAGAGAACGTGATCGAGTACAACTCGGACTTCCGCTTCTACATCACGACCAAGCTGCGCAACCCGCACTATCTACCAGAGGTCGCCACCAAGGTGACGCTGCTCAACTTCATGATCACGCCCGAGGGGCTCGAGGACCAGCTGCTCGGAATCGTCGTCGCCAAGGAGCGGTGAGTATTGATGCTGTTTGACGTTTGGTGAGGAATAAGGTTCAGCGTCATCCGTGCGCTCGCTGCTGTTTGGGGTTGACAAAGAAAGTGGGACCGTCGCAATCCAAATGGCAAACGCGCAACACGGATACACACACTCACGCACGCACACACACACACACACAAACACACACACACACACACACACACACACACACACACACACACAAACACACACAAAAGACACAAGCATGATCACACGCCACGCGCGCGCGCGCGGGGGATATGTTTTCAACATGAATGTGTGTCGTCGGCAGTCCGGAGCTGGAGGAGGAGCGTCAGGCCCTCATCGTGACCAGCGCCAACAACAAGCGCACGCTCAAGGAGATCGAGGACAAGATTCTGCACACGCTGTCCTCGTCCGAGGGCAACATCCTCGAGGACGAGTCCGCCATCAAGATCCTCGACAGCTCCAAGGTCCTCTCCGACGACATCGCCAAGAAACAGAAGGTGAGGCCAGAGAAGGAAAGATCCCACTGCGTGCCGTTCACGTACCGGAAGAAGCTGATGGATTGAGTCAAACGTGCGATTCTCTTGATGCAGATCGCGGAGGAGACGGAGAAGAAGATCGACGAGTCTCGCCAGGGCTACAGACCCATAGCGAAGCACTCGGCCATCCTCTTCTTCTCCATCGCAGATCTGCCCAACATAGACCCCATGTACCAGTATTCGCTGTCCTGGTTCCTCAACCTCTACGTCATGTCCATCCAAGACAGGTAATGCGTTTCCGCGACTTTCGTATCTCGAACTCTTTGTGTCCTGCGGTAGATCTGGTGCATTTGTGGTCCAAAGCAGAGCTCAGTTTTGTACAGGCACCGTGAGTTCTCAGGTTCGGTGAACGTCACTTCAAATGTGGCAAAAGGTTCCTGTAGGCTGCCTTGTGACTGCTGGAATCAGGATGAATATCTCTTCAAGAGTCAGACACCAGGCACCGAGTTCAGGCTCGTCTCCGTGTTCGTTGAAGGAATTGGTTCGCTTGATTTCAGCAACAAGTCTCGGATTCTGGAGCGGCGGATTCGCTACCTCAAGGACCACTTCCAGTACAATTTGTACAAGAACATCTGTCGCTCCATCTTCGCGCACCACAAGATGGTGTTCTCTTTCCTGCTGTGTTGCCATCTGTCGTTGTGAGTAAAGCTGCCAGAAGAGGACCACAGCGGTGCTGGTTTGCTTGGAGCTTGGGATGCCCGCAATCTACTGATCCATGAGTGGCTTGCAGATACTAACACCTGATTGTGCATATTGATCACTTACAGATACTGTGTGATGCAGAGCTCACCCAGAATCTTTGCCCTCAGTGCATGATTTTAACCAAACACACGCTGCTTTAGGAATCAGGACATGATACAGAGAATTGTGATTTGATCACAAATGACAATGGCTTTGATCACGGTTTGTGCATGGTGATGTTATACCAGCATGCCTTTTCCCCTGGAATGACTGGAGCTGTGTGGTTGTGTTGTAGCGTTAAGGCTAAGACTCAGGAGCGTCGGCACCGCTACATACAGGACCACTTCACGTACAACCTGTACTGTAACCTGTGCAGGTCCATTTTCCAGAAGCATAAGCTTCTCGCCTCATTCCTCCTCTGCACGGCCATCTACACGTAAGTCGCGCACGCGTGCTGGAAGCTGCGCGTCTGCGCGTGCGGTGTGCTGTGCCGTGCGCGTGGGCAATCAACGTGTACAGACCGTTGTGTCGAATTCTGCTCTTGCGCTGGTTGGACTGAAGCCTTTCTGAAAATGAACTGGTGTACAAAGTTGCAGGTTCTGTGTTTCTCTGCGCACCTGACCAGGAGATTCACGGTCCACGACAGATCACTCCTGTGCTCTCACTCTTCAGTGAAGTTTGCTTTTGCTTCATCGTGGTTTTCTCAATTTGAAGCACATGACTGAGCTTCATCTGACGTGAAGAAGTTGCTGAAGACGGAATCAATGATTGAAGTGATTTTGCTTGATTTGTCTGTAATATGTGGTGATCTTTGCTCGTTCGTGGAAGACCAAGGTTACGTGTGCAGAAAACGAAAACGGTTCTTTGAAAATGTTGCAAAATCTTGGTCAAGCAAGAGCAAGCTGAGAGCATCACACCTGTCCACTTTTCTCCGCCTGCGCATGCTGTGCACCAATCTGTCTCTGCTTCTGATTGGCTGTAACGCTGCGGGCGTGGCGCCCCCTGCCTGTTGCAGCAACAAGTCGAAGACGCTGGAGCGCCGCCTGCGCTACCTGTCGGACCACTTCACATACAGCTTGTACACCAACATCTGCCGCTCGCTCTTTGAGAAGGACAAGATTCTCTTCTCTCTGGTTCTCTGTGCTAATATTCTCACGTAAGTAACTTGATTTTGGAAATGAAAATATTGTGCACAGTAAAATACCCTTTTCATTATGTTTGGCTGTTCAGTTTAATTGTTGGTGTGGTGTTGAGAGTGAATACGTTCGTGTTTGTGTTGCTTGGCTTTTGTAGCTGTTGATGATTTGCATCCCCGCGCAGCTGTGACGTATCAAGCAGAGAAAAACGTGACAAAGTGGTTGTCAAGTATTTTAGCAGTTAATATCACCACTCACACTAAATACACCCCATCCAATCCCAAGAAGTTCAATTGCAAATCAGTATCTACCCTGTAGGTTGTGAGTTTTTCGTTTCACCGCCGCACTGGGTTTGTTCAGAATTTCGCAACTCTGATGTGGACAGGTAAGGAGTAACTTCCTGAACAGTCAGAAGAAGTCATTGTTTGAACCGTGAGCAGGGTGCGCGGGACCGCAGCGCGTACAATTGTTGCGCATGTTCCAGGGCGCGACACGAGCTGGACCACGACGAGTTCATGTTCTTCCTGACGGGGGGCGTCGGGCTGCAGAACACCATCCCGAACCCGGACAACTCGTGGATGAGCGAGAAGACGTGGGACGAGCTGTGCCGACTCTCCGAGCTCGAGAACTTCAAGGGAATCTCGTGAGTACGGGAGCCACGCGCGCAGGGAATGTGTTGAACAGTGCAGTCAAAACTGCAACTTGTGTGAGCGCGCTTTTGTGTTTCGGTTTGCTCGTTCTCTTTCGTTGGTTGCCTCTTGTGGCGTGCTGGCACCACAAGATTGCACTGCGCGCTGACTTCCTTCGCACTGTGTTTGATCTCAGCTTGCTTTTCCAGTGAGTTGCCATCCTTGTGATTTCTTTGTAACGCACCAATTCTGTTTCTTTCCCGTTCAGCAGCTTTGTGGCCGACCAGACAACTTTCAGAATTTCAGTTTCTGCTTCTGCATTGCGCTCACAACCTTCGTCGAAAACTTTCGATTGAAATTTTGTTGTGAACCAAAGAAAGAATTCTTTTTCCAGTGAGTCTTGAGACTGTTTTGTAAACTTTCTCGAAGTGCGTGGAATGTATCGAAAAGTTTGTTCCTTGATTCTTTTCGATCTGTAGATAAACAAACTCGAGTTTTCAACATTTTCGATCTCAGCGTCCAACCTGCATTGTAACGTGCTTCGCTGAATTTGATCTTCAGAGTGATGTCTTGTGATCTTGTAAATCTGTTGGTGCATCAAGCGAGAGATTTGTGGAAGATCTGAAGACATTGAAATCCATGTACAGCAAGCCTCGTGCGTAGAACTCTGCGAACACATTTTCCATCCAATCGCGATGTAGCAACGCTTGCGCCATTCTCTCGCTTCTCTGCTTCCAGGCACCTTGCATCTCGCATCGCATCCAAAACAGTGGTGCCTGATCATTCCAATCAGAGAACCACTGTCTTGACGGCAGCTTTGCAATGCGAGACCAGCAGCTTGACACCAAACCTGTCAAATTGACGTGAATGAAGTTCCGGGTCCCTTGTAGGTTGGGTCCTTCAGAGTTCTTTGGCTGCCCTTGAGCAGATTGGTGTCAATCTGTGCCTGAAAATCTCGTTTGAGTAGATTTAACTGTCTTGTCAATTTCTTGTTCTTATCTTTGCCTGAATCCTGCAGACCTTTGATCAGGTAAATCTCTCTCACTCTTCTGTCGCGCATGCTTGAAACTTGGCTGAGCGCGCAGCGCGCCGCCGCCGCTTTCAAGTCTTCACCAGAAAGTATTCAAAGATTGACCTCAGCTTCAACATGAAAATGAAAGCAGCATGAGCTTTGTCATATAAAATTGGGACAAGAGTCAAATTCATTGTTTGTTCAAAGACACCATGGCAGACTAACCTTTTCCCTGTCAGCCAGAACAAAATGCACAAAGGCACACAATGCGTCAGTGCACGTGACAGACCGACAGATTTGTACACAGACAGACAGACAGACACACACACACACACACACACACACACACACACACACACACACACACACACTGTCTCTCTCTCTCTCTCTCTCTCTCTCTCTCTTTGAAATGTGTGACGCCCCCTTAGCTTGGATCTTGGTCGTCAGTCGTGTGTTGCACTGTTGCAGAGAGCACGTGGCTGGGAACGTGGCTGCGTGGCGTCAGTTTTACGACGACAAGGCGCCGCACGAGGCGGAGCTTCCGGCGCCGTTCGAGACGCAGCTCAACGAGTTTCAGCGCATGATCGTGCTGCGCTGCATCCGCCCCGACAAGGTGCGTTGTCAGAGTGAAAGGGTACCCAGAGTCACAAGTGCGCAGGACAATTTTCACTCTGCGGTGATCAGTGTGAAAAGGTACCAAGGTACCTTCTGACCCTGTGCTACAAGGTACCTTTGATACCTTGGTACCTTTTCACACAGATGATTGTTGAGTCAAAAGTGCCTTGTACCCTTTTCAAGCGGGTGCCTTCTGACCCGCCAACAGAGTCCGCGCACAGCAACCGACTTGACATTTGGGGGAACGCAGGACCCTGAAATTGTTCTGTGTAATCTTGGGATTCCGCTCTCACAGGGTGCTGATTCACCTGAAACACGGTCGCCCGAAACGTTCTGAGCTCTCGGAAAGGAATGGTTTGTCACTTCAGATCATCCCGAAAGTGACGCACTTTGTGATGGAAAAACTGGGCAAGAAGTTCGTGGAGCCGCCTCCGTTCGACCTGAGCAAGAGCTTCGCCGACTCCAACTGCTGCGCGCCACTCATCTTCGTGCTGTCGCCGGGCGCCGACCCGACAATGGCGCTCCTCAAGTTCGCCGAGGACCAGGGCTTCGGCGGCACCAAGTTCAACTCCATCTCTCTTGGGCAAGGACAGGTGCGCGCTGTTTCAGAGCCAGTTTTTTTGCGTTCCCATGGGTCTGAAGAAGTGTTCATTCACAGAGAGACTCCCGATGAGCTGGTGCTTTTCTCACAAATGACGAAGTGCTTCGTTGCAGGGTCCGATCGCAGCGAAGATGATCGCGCAGGCGCGGCGCGAGGGATCATGGGTGATGCTGCAGAACTGCCACCTGGCGGTGTCGTGGATGACCGCGCTCGAGAAGATCTGCGAGGACTTGACGCCCGAAACGACGCATCCGGAATTCCGCCTTTGGCTCACGTCCTACCCGTCGCCCAAGGTGAGGAGGGTGGACCCAGAGAATCTCCAGATCCGGGCTCTCAGAACCATAGAAATAGTCTTTGCTTTCGTGCAGTCGGAATCAGACGCACCGTCCTGGATGTGCGTAGAGGATTCTGTCGTTTGATAGATGCGACTACATTGGAACAGAAGTTTGCTCATCATTAGACTCTGGTGCCATTTCAGAAAGACTCGCACATCCACCACATTGGTGGGACTCTGCACGCGTTCTCTCCTCCTTGTGTTTAGCTTCACACGTTTTGACGCTGTCTCCGCTTCCGCCACAGTTCCCGGTGACGGTGCTGCAAAACGGCGTCAAGATGACGAACGAGCCGCCAACTGGGCTGCGCCAGAACCTGCTGCAGTCCTATCTCAACGACCCCATCTCCGACCCAGAGTTCTATGCTGGATGCGTCGACAAGGAGCACATCTTTGAAAAGCTGCTCTTCGGTCTCTGCTTCTTCCACGCTCTCGTGCAGGTGCGTGTTGCGCAGACTTTAGCCTCCCCTGATATTATGTCACAAGCAAAGCAAAACTAAACCAGCCTGGAGGAAAGTTTGTTTGTTGGACTCGATTGATCCGATGTTGACGAGAACTGACATTGTTCTGGGTGTCCCACCCGCAACAAATCTTCTGAGCCTGGCTGTGTTGCAGGAGCGGCGCAAGTTCGGTCCCCAGGGCTGGAACATCCCCTACGGCTTCAACGAGTCAGACCTCCGCATCTCCGTCAGACAACTCCAGGTGCGTCAAGCGCCTTGGGCTTTGGAACTCTTTCCTGGCTGCTGTATGAATGGAATGACTGGTGTTTCGTAAAGACAAAAGGGATGGCCACACTGTTTTCATCGACTATTCACGTTTCCCTGAAGAGGTCCGCATTCAAGAGTCACACTTGCCTCCCCGCAGATGTTTATCAACGAATACGACACGGTGCCATACGACGCTATCTCGTACCTGACCGGCGAGTGTAACTACGGAGGCCGCGTCACTGACGACCGCGACCGGCGCACGCTCATGACCATCCTGCAGGTGAGCTGCACTGCGCTGAGAGCAGGACCTGAACCAGGGGAGAGGATGAGGGGGGTTCCAGTGGCGCAAGAAAATGTCTTTGTCACCCTGTTTACCGCAAATTCTCAAGACCTGGACAATCCTCCTCTTGGTTTCCTTCTCCGCTTGGAGAGTAACCGCTGAAGCCAAGACCCAAGGATAATGAGGTGGTCTTGTGTTCATCTGGACTGGTTTGTTTTGGTTTGCAGGATTTTTACAATCCGTCCATCGTGCGCGACCCGAAGTACAAGTTCTCGCCGTCAGGAAACTACTTCGCACCACCCAAAGGAGAATACGACGATTACATCGAGTTCATCAAGGTAACGGCCGAGCGAACAGGTCACTGACCTCGACTCACACTGACGCAGAGGACACGGGACACGTTTACAACGTGGTCACTCACAGTCACAGATACTCGATGTCAGCTGGAGGCGCACGCCTCCAATACTGTACAAACAGCAGAACCGTCTTGCTTTCATGAAGGACGTGCGCGAACATAGCTGTTGCTCGCTGCAAACATTTCTGTGATGGCATTCCTGTGGCTTGGAGCTGAAGTTCACTCTCTGTCAAAACGCACGTGTCTTGTCTGTTGCAGAACCTGCCGTCGACGCAGGTGCCGGAGGTGTTCGGGATGCACGACAACGTGGACATCACGCGCGAGCTCGCCGAGACGAAGCAGCTGTTCGACTCGGTGCTGCTGACGCAGGGGCGCACCGAGGGCGGCGGCTCCGGCAAGGACGACGACGTGCTCTACCGCATCGCCACCGACATCCTCGACCAGGTCAGGGTCCAGGCTACTGTCCTACCTGAACGCGTTAGGGGATTCTGTGTCGATGCGGAGAGAACGGGGACGTCAGCTTTCTCCTGTGCAAGTTTTTTATCCCTGCTTCACTGCAGGGAGATTTACTGGACTTTTTCGAGCGAGAATTGTCTCTCCCTCTGAGAAGTGTGTCCCTTTCTTCAAACACACCCTCCTTCGCTGTGCGAGTTTTGTTGATCTTTTGCTGTCTGTTCCCATGCAGATTCCCGCGGACTACGACCTGGAGGAGGCTGGGACCAAGTACCCGGTGCTGTACTCGGAGAGCATGAACACGGTGCTCGTGCAGGAGATGGAGAGGTTCAACGGCCTCACGCGAATCATCCGCTTCTCGCTCCAAAACCTCCAGGTGCGGTTTGGTGTAGCTCAGTTCAGGGACTGCTGTTCCCGCCTGAGTTACTGGCGCAAACCAACACGGTTAGATTGGCAATGGACAGCACAAGACCGGAGAACAAGAACAGGCAAAAATTAATCAAACTTGCACCAGTCAACAACTCGCTTCTCCTTTTGCTCTGCAGAAAGCGATCAAGGGTCTGGTGGTGATGTCGTCGGAGCTGGAGGGACTGGCCAACTCCCTCATGATCGGCAAGATCCCCGCCATGTGGGCAAAGCGTTCCTACCCATCGCTCAAGCCGCTCGGGTCCTACGTGAACGACTTCCTCGACAGACTCAAATTCCTCCAGGTGCGTACGGGCCTGCGCTCCAGTTCAGCGTGCTGATGGCGCTAGAAATTGTACTTCAGAAAATGGCGCTGGAATGGATTGTTCTCACGTGATTCCTTGTGTCGTTGCAGCGATGGTTCGACGATGGGAAGCCTGCCGTCTTCTGGATCTCCGGCTTCTACTTCACGCAGGCGTTCCTCACGGGAGTGAAGCAGAACTACGCGCGCCGCTACACCATCCCGATCGACGGCATCGACTTCGATTTCGCCGTCAGTGTTTTTGTATTTCGCTCGTCATTTGTGCGTTCACTTTCTCCGAACTGTCTCGGTTCCGTCTGAGGGCGTTCTCCTCGGTGAACAACAGACAACCGAAGTTTGACCTGCGCATTTGCGTTCACGCGAACACTGATCGTGTTGTGTTTGCTATGCAGGTGCTGCCGACGGATACGAGTGAGACGCCGCCGGATGACGGAGCGTACGTTCACGGTCTCTTCCTCGACTGCGCGCGCTGGGACAAGGAGAGGTGCGAATCTGCTGTGTGACAATCAGTGTCGCAAGGCTCGGTCTTTTTGGAGAAACGTGTCACCAGACCTCGAAACTACAACAGAAATTCTAATTTCTGGAGAGCACGACGACACCATCTTTTCCGTTTCTCCTGCAGAGGCGTCTTGACGGAGCAGCGTCAGAAGATCCTGTACGACTCGATGCCCATTCTCTGGCTGCGACCGATGAAGGTGGTGGACATCGAGACGAAGAGTGTTCGCTACTCGAGTCCCGTCTACAAGACGAGCGAGCGCAAGGGCACGCTGAGCACGACGGGCCACTCGACCAACTTCGTCATCTCCGTTCTGCTGCCGTCGGACAAACCGGTGCAGCACTGGATCAAGCGAGGGACAGCGCTGCTCTGCAGTCTCGATGACTAAACTGCGCGTTCGTGAAAACAACAACAAAACATATTTAAAATTTGGTGATTCACTTTGGCCAACAGCGTGCCGCACTGATCGATCCGAACCTGCGTGTGAAGAAACCTGTGAATCTGAAACATTCAACAGAGAGACGACTTGCTGTGAACTGTTCATTTGGTCTTGGCTTTTCAAAGCTGCGTCTGCAAACGACGAGGGAGGCGTGTCGTCTTTGCAACCACCTGTACATACCAACAGTATTTTGTTTCACAATATCTGTGCAACGCTGTGGTTCCCCTGCGTTGTTTCTTCCAGCTTTTCAGTGAACTTCCGTTGTCCATCAGAGTGACGAAAACACATTCAGTTTTCAGTGGAAGCATTCTTCCATGGACCTTGGAACCCAGGTAGCTCATACCAATACAAGACATATCAAGAAGCTGTAAATACGGGGTGTGAAATTTGCAGTCTGCCATCTGCCATCTAATTTGCTGCTGAATTTTGTACAGAAGCAGTATTTTCTTGCTTGAACAGTCCACCACTGGCAATTTGTGCCTTTGTACTGAAAACTAGTTTGAAATTTTTCTGTGCATCCGTCCAGCGACGTTTTCATTCCTGTACAGATTTACCCGATTGCCTCGTCTGAAGCTGTGATACCGACACTTATTCGCTGAACGTTTACGATGTGAGCTGAAGTTCTGCAGTATTACGCGACACACGCATTCCATGTTGATACCGTCCACAATCGTTTGTCCAGTTCGTGGCAGTGCCATTCCACTCGAACTGTTCGTAGAACTGATACACTTGTACATGAGCGACGTACCATGCTAAACAAGGAAATAAAGCTGACCGTACAAAAACGTGCGATGTGTTGCTTGTCCAAGAACGACCTGTCGGAACAACCTGGACCTGAAGGCCGTTTCAACTGCACCAACAAACAAGAAAGCTACGCTTAGAAAGCCCGTGGTTCCAAACTTTGGCCTGACGCCCGATTCGTCTGGCTCAGACGAGTTGGCCTGAGTTACCGATTGGGGGGGGGGGGGAGGGTAACTTAGTTGGCTCAACTGGGCAAGCAAGACATGCAGAAGCCTATGGAATAACCAGACGAGTTACCCCCCTCCCCTGGGTAACTCAGTTGGGCCAACTGAGTCAGCTCAACTGAGTCAGCCAAGCATGCTGGAATAGCCAGATGAGTTGTCCCCTCTGGTAGCTCAGTTGGACCGACTGAGTCAGCTCTCAACTGAGTTCGCCAAATATGCTGCAATAGCCAGATGAGTTGTTCCCCCACAAACTTATCTAGCTTTTGCACAGAGATACACATACAAACACCGATTACACTGATCCTGCGGCGACCGTGGGCTCAGGCTCAGCCAGTGACGTCACAATCCGCGTGTTCTTTGGTGCGGTGCATGACTGTCGTGTCCGGTCCAAAGTCATGTCGTTCGGAGCTGGAGCGTGTGTCCTTTTGTCTTCCCTCGCATAAAGTCAAACAACGCCATTTCGTTGAAAGTTGCATTGATCTGCATTTATGTTTCAGTCTTGCAAATAAAGCAAACGAACACTCATAGTTATGAGTGGTGTTACATCACAAGCAAAATGTGAGGAACCGACACCTTCAAAACAACGATATTTAGAGTCTTGCTCTCAAGTGAATCTTTTTCCAAGCAGTCAAGTGATTGGAACTGTTGTGGGAAAAACGAAAATTACGTGTAGTTCTTCACAAACTCTTTCCTTTACAGTGTAGCATTTCAAGTGACAATCATGTCAAATCACCAGGTACTGGACTTGGATATTTCACTGCCAAGTCCCCTCTCGATGTTGATAAAAAATATCACGAATACGCAATTGCGAGAAACAAAGCACATTCTGGACGTTTGCAAATGTACATTGGTTTTCCTTTTGAAAACATGTGCTGCCTGCAATTATTGGGTGGTCGTTGCGCAACGGGTTGGTCGACAACCGACTGGTTGACAATTTCAAGTGAGATTGTGATCAAGGCATCGAACGTGGAAATAGACAAACCACAGCACAGCACACATCCAAAAGTTCGCTGGCTGATAGCTGAAGAGTGGATTTTGTACAGCAGCTGATTCGCTTTCTCCCACCATCTTGTGGAGAATGCGATGTTCCCACGTGATTTGGGGTGGAAGCACGCGCCGAGAGTTTGGTGCTCAGTCCAGCAGAGATTCTTGATGTTCCTGCTTGTGCGTTGTTCCCCAATGTTCAACTGAAATGAAAATAAATTGTCGTGACCCTCACCAAAAACTGTTTCGTCCAAAAACAGCGTCCTTTAGATGTTTTCCTTTTTGCTGCGCAATTTGTGTTTTGCTGAATTTGTTTGCCCTCATACCTGGTTTGGAGTGACACTGTAAGTTTTGTTTCCCCAAACCCAAGAAGACTGAAATTTTGTTTGTGGTCGTTACCTTGGCATTCTCGACCGCAGTAGTATCGCACTCGCTTCACACCTTCATGTTTGCACCTACAAAGACAAGACACGTCAGTGCACACGTTTCCGCAAAAAGTTGCTCTGACAGAATCAAAGACACTGCGATGATGACACAAGCTCTGCAGGAAAAAGGCACAAGCAACGAAGAAGCAGAAAAGTCTACGAGTGCAATGTCGATGTTCAGACCAACCTCTGACACTTTTTGAAAGCTTTAGGCGTCGGCTCCATCTTATCGCAGTTGGAACAAGCCTTCAGTTTTCCAACTTTAGACTTGGGAGACTTCACTTTTCCATTCACTTCTGTTTTGCCACGTGCAGGGTCGTCAGTCTTTCCAGCTGTACCGGCGGCACCAGAGCTTGGTTCCTTCTGCGGTGATGGTTGTGAATCTGGTTTCCCTTTCTCTTTTGCTGTGGGAGATTTCGCAGTCTTTTCTTTATCGTCGTTCGTCCCCGTTTTGGCAGTGATGCTGTAATTTCCTGTAGGCGCGGGGCGCGGGTTGGTGCTGTCTCCGCCGCTGGCCGACTCGAGAGGCAGGAGGTCTCCCAGGACCGCCAGGGGATTCCGGTCGCTCTTTATCACGATGTTCATGTTGTTCCCGTCGCCTGGAACATCCGCACGAACAGTGAATCTTTGAGACCAAAATTGTTGGGTTGTGTGCACTTTAGTTTGACAATGCGATGAACCCGACGGAGAGCAAACTTTGCAAGATTTTCTGAAAACGTAGACACAATATCCCGAACTCACTGAGGACGAGGGTGTTCTGCTTCGTCTCTCCGGGCGGCGTCTCCGGCTCAAACCTCCTGCTGTTCGAGTGGTGAACGGAGAACGACTCTCGATGGTCTTGCTTCCGCAGGTTCTGGATGTACTTGAGTCGCTCCGGAGTGAGAGGCTCACCTGCAATCAGAGCCATGTTGGACCACGGGCTTTGGAGAGCCATTGGATAAACCAGATTACGAAACGTTTTCTCAGCAGGATTGCGCTCAGCTCAAGGAAACTCCTCAATTCTCTGTCGAGTCCCTCACCTTTCTTTGTTGGGGGCGGAATATCGCTTGGACTGGTTTCCTCAGCAACACTCGTCTCCTGCAAAACCAGCTGGTCGTCAGTCGCCTTCAAAATTCAGTGTGTGTGGCCGAAACATCATTGCTCAGAAAATTCACACAAACGGAGCGATACCCACCTTGTCGTTGGAATCCGAAAACTCCATCACCCTGCAAAAATATGTCAAACGTTGCACTCACAAGGGCCCACTACAATCGTGTGTGGATGAAGAAATACAAAGCAAAGCACTTTTGCTCACTTGTCCTTGGTTGGGCTGGGCGAGTCATCCACGCTGTCGAGCAACGACGATCCTGCCTCCTGCTGCAAGACGAAACAAAATGAATCTGAACGAGCACGTGCAAGATCAACTCATCACACACGAAACATCTCGGTCCGAGTCCACTTGGTCTGACACACATGAGGAGAATAAAGTATTTCAAGCAAAAGGTCTTCTCTTCCTGCCCACAGAATGTCACATGAAGTGGATTTCGCTTGTAACAAACTCAGAACTCTGTGCCTGTCTGACAGCAGCTGTCAACGTGCAACACACGCACCTTTCTGCGCTCGAACTTCTCGCGCAGGCGCTTCTTGTAGTCCTTCCTCTTCACTTCCTGTTTGACTTTGTTCTCGACGCAGCGCGGCAGCGCCGCCGCGGGCTCCGACATGTTCGTCTTCATCAGTGTCGCCACCTCTGAAATCAGAAGATTCGTTTGCAACAGAACTGGAGAGTCCTCAGAATTCCAGGTGCAGGGACTTTCCTTCGGCCTGGCTCAGGAATAAATCTGCTCTTCGGGCACAGTGACAAAACGCGCTTCAGTGAATCTTACGCATTGAGCCTCGTCGAATCTGAGACAGAGAACGAGTGGACTGAGGTTGCAAACCGGTGTGAACGTCTGAAAACTTCAACTAGAAGAACTATCAAACACATGCCGGATTAGTAGAACTACAACGTCGGAACACAGTGAACAACGCGAGTGAAACATAAACGGACTCCGGGTTTGAGAAACGGACTCCAGGTTTGGGATTTCGAACAAAGTTTTCCACTAGCAAACACAGTGCATGAAGACTTTTTTCTGTGCAAATCAACATGTGCTGCGTCGCAAGCGAACAACGCAGCATCCACTGACTTGCACAGACATGTGACACAACAGGCACACTGCAAATCACGAGACATCTGGACACCAAAAGTGACGTTCAGTCAAGATCAACGAACAGACACCGGGACAACAACATGCACGTCATGTCCAACGCAACTGGATTTGAGGAGCGCCTTCTTTGTCAAGTCAAGCTGTGTGTGGTGGGGCAACAGTTCAAAGGTGTGAAACAACAAATCACAGAAACTCAACTACCGAAAGGTGTCCATTACCTGACGTGTCGTCTGTGGACAAAAAGTCTCAGGGTTATGAAGCAAATACGAGGTTTGTTTTTTAATTTTCCTTTTTTTTTTTGCGATGGCGAGTTTCTGGAGATGATGATCGCTAGTCCATGGGCCAGCTGTTTCACAGGGCATGTGCACTAGCGACCAGCACCTTTTTTGGAGCACTGCCGATCTCAATGAGGTCATGGTGGGTCACTCAGTGCAAGGTTGCTCAGATCATCGGCGATGGAGAATTTTGTGTTGGCAATTCTTTTAATTTTGCTGCCCATGGAGGCATGCCTGGAGCAACGTGCTGCCATCAAAATGTGCATCCGAGCTGGCAAGACATTCAAGGAAACAATGAGAAAACTGACAGCAGCTTGGGGAGACCATGCCCTCAGTGTGACACAAGTGAGAGTTTGGTTCAAAAAATTCACTGACAACCCGGATTTGCTGACCAAGGATTCAAAACACAGTGGAAGGCCTGTGTCCCAGAAGACTGTTGAAGCCAAAGTGAGTATCCAGATGAAGCTGGCAGAAGACCGCCACCGGACAGTGAGGAAACTTGCATCGGACAGTGGGGTGAGCACAACAACAGCATTCAGACTCATGAAGAAAGATCTCAGTCTCACCAAGCTCACCCCGAAATTCATGCCCAAAGTGCTCACACAGCTTCAAAAGCAGACACGCCTCGACATCTCCAACTCCAATTTGGTCAAAATCAACAATGATCCTGGGATTCTCAGCTGCCTCATTGCCACAGATGAATCATGGGTCTTCACCTTTGATCTGCGCACTAAACAGGCCGATATGGAGTGGACCGGACCCCAAGCTGTGCGCCCCAGCAAGGCATTGCACTCCAGGTCTGCAAAGAAGTGCCTCCTGATTCTGTTTTTCGACCGCCATGGCGTCATCTCAACCTTCTTCACCAGGGAGACAGTTGACACTGACATTTACATTGAGGCATTGCGCGCCATGAGAGAGGCAGTGAGAAGGAAAAGCCTTGTTCTTTGGCATGACAAAAGCTTCATCCATCTCCAAGACAACGCCTCCCCACACACCTCCCTGGATGCTTTGGTCTACTTTCATGAAGTGCAAATGGACTTGTGGTCACATCCTCAGTACAGCCCAGATTTGTCACCTTGTGACTTCTGGGCATTTCCCCATTTGAAGGCAGAGATCCGTGGCCACAGATTTGAGTCATTGGATGACTTGGAAGTTGCAGTGAAGAGAACACTCCGAGCCATTCCCCTGTGTGACTTTCAGAACTGTTTTGACAACTTGAAAAGGCATTATGAACTTTGTGTTGAAGCTGGAGGAGACTTCTTTGAAGGCAGGGGTACTCGGGAGAGATCTGTGCAACCACGGCAGTGATTGAATTTGTTTGTTGCAAACTGTTTTTAGGTGATTTGAACCTTGAAGCATACATTATGTATAATGTATGGTGATGGTGAGAATCACCTATAGGCATCAAAAGGCTAAATCTGTGAACGCGAGTTTGAAAGT
>JAAUXT010004438.1_pt1 | contig 20515 bp, 20 predicted proteins | sample 7278171 | NCBI WGS metagenome assembly JAAUXT01 (sample SAMN14350112, study PRJNA611818) | marine sediment metagenome | isolation source: surface marine sediment (1.8m) | place: French Polynesia: Moorea | collected 2018-08 | reverse complement strand
TAGCTTGAGACACCATAGAGGAAGGTAGCCTAAACCACTGAGCTCCAACTCATACTCTACAATAAACTATACTACACCATCACTACTGGGGCTTCACTCATATATACAACAGGAGTCAGCAAGAAAGATTTGTCGTACTGTCTGTGCACTTTTCTCAATGAAATCAAGCGGGTTGATGGTCAGGAGTATTCTGCGAAGTCTCTGTACGGGATTGTGATCATGATGCAATTTTTCTTTGAGAAGAAAGGGTGTATGTACAAGTTGATTGATGGTGAAGAGTTTCAGAATGTCAAATTTACGCTGGACAACTTGATGAAGTCGCACACTTTGGACCGTGTTGGAGTTGTGCAGAAGGCCAGTGTGATTTCAGAAACTGATGAAGAAAAGATGTGGAAAGATGGTGTTTTGGGGGAGGATGAACCGGACAAACTCAGAGATACTGTACTATATCTTTTGGGCATCTCCTGTGCTCTGTGTGGGGGACAGGAACACCGAAATTTGTGTTGTGCTCCATACGACCCGCAAGTCACTGTGTGCTCCGACAGCAATGGTGAGAAGTACTTGTTGTATTGTGAAGATGCACGCACAAAAGCAAATCAGGGAGGGTTGACTGGACAGAGACATGAAAGTAAAACTGTCAAGGTGTATGGGAACATTGACATGCGTCGAGATGTAGTGCGGTTGTTTCAGAAATATGTGTCTTTGTTGCCCAAAAATCCAAAATCATCGGCACTGTACAAGTATGGGTTGCGCAGTCTAAAGAGTCCTGTCACCTGGTATGCAGACAAACCAGTGGGTGTGAACATATTGAAGAAGACTGTGTCACATTTGACAGCTGGTGCTGGTCTCTGCGGTCATTTTACGAATCATTCCCTCTGTGCTACTGCGGCCACAAGACTGTTTCACAAAGGGTTTGACGAGCAAGTAATCAAGGAGGTTACCAGACATCGAAGTGATGCGGTTCGATTGTACAAAAGGACGAGCAAGTCACAGTTGAAGCATGCAAGTGAAAGTTTGGCTGTGTCTGGTGGAAGTGCAGAAAGTCCTGTCATTGTTGACAGTGAAGACAATTCCGGTGTGAACATGTCAAGGCACAAAGCAAAGTTGAGAAAACCGTACTGTGTTGACTGTGATGACAGAGCAAAGAGCGAAATTTTGAAACCAGATGTTGTTCTCCCAGAGTCAAGGCTCTCGATTCACAAGAAAATGTGTGCTGTGAAAGACAAGGAAGGAAACTGTCCTGGGTTGTGCAGTGTACTTGAGAAAATTGATCAGAAGTGTGAGGAAGTCTCTGTGAAAAAGATGAAACTGTCTCTGAAGTATAGAAAGAAGAAGCAGTGAAATGGCAAGAGTGAAGTGGCGACACAGAAGTTGAGACTTTGGACATGTTGAAGACGGTCTTTGTTCGCAGTTGTTGACTTGAAATGTTGAATAGATTGTTCTGAGCACTCCTTGTGTTGTCTTCTGTCCGAACAGTGCATGAAGACCACTTCAAGAACGCTCAAACAGTGAGCAAAGAGTTCCGGAATCGGTCAGCATACTAGAAACAGACATTCAGCACCTGACTGGAAGAACTTGAAACTCTGGTCTGTCAGTTTCTTCGACGGTGAAAGCACATTGCAAAGGGTCACCCAGACAATAATCCAACCAAAAAGTCACAGATGTGAGTGAGAGACGAAGCCGAATTTGAGAGCAACATTTTGACAAGTGCTCCCATGTTGGAATCTCTGAGCTTGGGGGATCGTTCCTCGAGGAATGCCCCGAATTTCGTTGGTGAACGCAAGAAGAGAGCAGTTCACGACTGCCGTGGTGCAAGGGACGTGGCCATCTGATTGGAGTTAATGTGCATTAGCACCAAAAACAGAGCAGTGGGCGCATTTAATAAGAGGGCGCGCAGGCGACTGTAAAGCGTTGATAACAGAGCAGCTCGGACAGTGAGGAGAATACAAGAATCTTAATTTGCTGAGGATATGTGAAATCGCCAACACAGATGGAACCTGAATGAATCGCAATCAGTGAAGTGTTGCACCTTGGTCTTTGTTCTTTGTCCCTTCATGCAGGGACCAAAGCTGACTTCTGATCCGCGCATTTCAATGTCCGTGCCTTGTGTCTGCGACATGACTGAAGGGTCGTTCCGATAGATTTGGTCAATTAATCGTTGAAAAATTCAAAGTATGCGCCCAGGTTCAGCACCTTTTGTATTGCAACAATTCGAAAATGTAAAACTACAGCAATCCTGACACATTCCTCAGGGAAAATACTTCTTTCTTCTTGGGTTTCGATTGCGTTGACCGAATCTGTGAACCCAACCTGTGAGTTTTGCATGATTTTGATGCCGACGAAATGCATGCAGACCGAGACTCTGTCTCAAGCAAAATGCAAAGGGACGTCAGAGCGTTTTTGTCCTCCTTCAGCGCAGATCAGCGAGTGCAGCCCGCTTTGCCTGTCTCCGCGCCTGTCAACGGCTCCTGCACTGCCGTGCAGCATCAGTGAAGTCGCCCAACATCGCCAACTTGTTACCCATATATGGACTTCCTGCGGCAAACTCCAACCTTCACTGCCTTCTATCTTTTTGCCCAGCATCACACAGCATTCATTCAGCAGAATGCTGCTTGTATTTCCGCGCATATATGCTGGGTGTGGCCTTTCCTCCGATTGATCAACTTTTGTGTAGAAGTTTGAATTCTCGTAAAGTCGGCGACACACATTGGCGCACAAGTGTACGATCCCTGTTTTCTGCAACTCTGTAATCACAAAACCTGTCGCATGTGCTTGCTTGTAGAATCTTTTTGCCTGAAAACATTTTCTTAACTGACTCCTGTTTGCACCCGAAAACGCCCGTCACAAGTGTTGGCAGTGTGGTGACTTTTCTGATGTCATGGGGACAGTTTGGTCACCTGCTTGGGTCCTGACCTGGTTCGCAGTATCTGTTGTAAACTCTGAGTTTGTCATCCTCAGGCAGAGCAAGTATCAAGGTCTCAGAACTGGCTTGTTGCGAGTGTGAACCCCAGCTCTTTGCTTCCCCGATCAATTTTAAACCATCCTCAAGCTTTGGCAAGTCGATCTTGTCCAGTTGCCGTGATCTCCACCCGTTATCTCCACCCCCCAATGAGGTGCAGGAGCCAATGAGGATATTTTCACTTTCCGTGAGCAAAGCACACACAAAGATGCAGCAATGGTGAAAAGACACTGACATATCTGAGTACCAAAGTGCAATTTCAAGTTTGTGTCTTCGATAGATGTGGCGGCGTTTGGCCTCTCCAGTTGGTTCACAAAGCTCTCCTAGGTGAGTTCCTGCGGAAACAGTTTGAAAATCTCGCACCGCATTCACCACCTCCTCGAAGCAACCAGGCACTTGTTTTGAGACGTGAGCAAAATTGCTGAACGAACCTGACAAAAAAAATCCGAGTACATGTACAGTGGTCACAAAGATGAAGCTCACAGATATTTAAGTGTGCTTGAGTCCAAGTCCAGTTGCACAGTTGCAGCAAGAATTCAGACGACAAAATATTGCGTGAAAATTCAAGACGAACTTTCTCACGTTCACGCCTGGGAGTTTCCAACGAATACCTTTTTGGTGGGAACCGGGGGGGATGGGGCCTGTATTACGCCAAACAGTATGCAGGTGTAAGTTTGTCTTCAAATTTGGTTTCATGATCCTGATCTGCTGGAGGTCTTTTCTCCTGTTCCTCCTGTTTGACTGTCGTCAAGACGGACTGCAGGTGTCTACACCAGTGTTTTTGCTGTTTTTTTGTACTGACACAGAAGTTGGTGGAATTCTGTGTGCCCAAATCACTTCACCTTGTTGTTTCCAACTTGTTTGTGTGCCACGCGGAACATGCAGGGTTCCTTGCCAGGTCTGCCGGGTCTCGCTGTTGCCACTTCAGCGCAATTAGGCGTCGCGCTCCGTGTTTGGCTTCAGGCCTGCATTGATTTCTGCAGCTGCAACTTCAGCGATTCTGTGATGATCAGCGCGGCCTCAGCAGGAAGAAGTGAGTCCCTGCTCAAAGTCACTCCGCCCAGTGCTTCCCCTTCCACTCGCATAACAAGAAGACCATAGAATGCTCATTTTCATACTCACTCAACATTTTGTTCAACAGGAAGTGACGAAGAACATCTCAAGGTAATCTGAAAGGTACACGCAACGTCTAAAGTTGATTTTGTGTCAAAGCGATTTTCAACAGTGGCGAAACTCGAGATTCACCTTGCCTGAATGAATGGAGACGTCTATACCTTCTTCCGTCTACGGGTTACAACTACCTGCGGCTCCAACCAATCAGAAGTGACTTCCGTTTTCCTGGGGGAGTGGTCATAGTAACTCAAGAAGCCTATATATCCCACTTCAAACAGGCTGAACGACACCACAACTCTTGCGAGAGATCCCAGGCTGCTCATCCACAGGCGGATTCTTGGACATCCAGAACAACAAATTACGAAGAGACACTTCGCAGTTTGCAGTTCAACTCCATCGATCGCCAAGGAGACCCTGAAGTGGAGTCTCGCATCTGCCAAGTCTCGCCGGAAGAAGCATCTCGCAGGTCAGAAGACGGAAGAAAAGATGGTTCGCATCGTGGCATCGCTCGTCCCGTCCGCCCAGTGGGTGCACAGCGCACTGATACTGGGCCTCCTCGCTCTTCACGTCACTGCTGCCGAAGGTAAATTTACACTTGTCTCTATCAATAGCGTCTTCAGTGTGAAGTGTTGTTGGTGCGTGAGAGATTGGGTGAGCGTTCGAGGATTTCGGTAAGTTCGTTGTGACACAGATGGAACCGCTTCTCTCAACTTCCAGCTGATCAAGAAAACGGTCGCATTGTTCAGGTTTGGGAAAAGACTCCATAAATGCAGACAACTGATTCCCTGCGTGGGAAAATACAAGTGCGATCGCCCTGTGAAGCTACATTCAATTTTGGAAACACTGCCAAAATACGGAACAGCAAAGTTGTGGCAGATCCCGACGGCTTATCCCGAGGGGCATTGACTAAGTGAGGTAATCATTGGTGCGACATTATTTGGATTTGATTGCACTCGGGCTTGTCTCGAGCAAATCGATTTCAACAGTGTTTGTGTGGCTTCCAATTGTTTTACGATCAATCTTGCTCGTGTTTCAATCCCGAAGTAAATGGCGCCCTTTATTCTCAAACTTATCAAAGTTTGTGAGATCGCTTGAAAGGCTGGAATCATTTTGAGCTCAATGGAAAGCTCACAAAAATTGAATTCGTTTGCTGCTGGTCAATGCAAAGCATCAAGGGGCCGGGTTTGTTCTTCTCTGTCTGTTTTATGCTTCTCGACAAACAGAAAGAAACGCACAGGATTTGGAACAAATGTCAAACTGATTTTGACAACTTGTCCTAGTTTTTGGTGGAATGTTCGTGGTTCGGAAAAGCTTTCTCAACACCAGAAAGAAGATAAAGATCTGAAAAATCCACTTTGTCTACAATAAAACGATTTGCACTCCTGGAAGCAAACTCAATTCCAAAAAATCTTCTGGCATATCCAGCAATTACTGCTGAGTCCAAGTCAATATCATTCAGATCCAATCATATTTTAAGACATTCTGCTGTCTTTGTGAGAGCGAATGATGAATATTTAAAGCTACAAATGGATTTGACCTGGAATATTGATCACGTTGCGCCTTTGTGCAAAACCTTTGAAACATTGTGTCCTCCGTCGTTTTCATGCCCAACTCAATTTGTCAGTTTGCTTGACAAGCGGATGTTAGCTTGACGTTGAAACCGAGCTCCACAATCTTCATTCTTTCAAACTTTGGAACACTTCTAATCCCAAGGACAATTTGAGCATCACACGTGCCTGGTGGTAAAATGCGACTGGAAGCTCCTGGCCTCGACTGTCTCTGGAAGTGGGCTACAGTTATCCGTTTCCGGCTCAGTTCGTCCCTGACTCGAATCTGTGAAGTCGGGTTGCTGCAGATTGATGTTTTCTTGAGAAGACAGGAGGTAATCGCCTGTTAATACTGCGCCAATGAGTTGATACAGCATGCAGAAACAAGACAGGCGAAGCTTCAACAGTTACCCAATGGATGTCTACGAAAATCAGTCTGAAAGTGAACAGCAGAGAGAGAGATGAATTTCTTCTTTTGACCGCGTTGACCATGTCTGAAGCTCAGAGGGTGGCAAACGAATCGGGCCGACAAGCAACAAGAGGTTTGCTTGGGTTGGTCGGTGCATCACAGTCCCACATGATTCCCGCACCTCCCTTCATGGTGGTACTAATTCCAATAATTTCCCCACGCACACAGTTTTGTACTCACCTCGGTTCCAACACCAATGGAGCAGGGGCAGAACCGGTTTGATTCGAACTTTAGCGTCATCATTGCAGCCTGGGACAAGAAACTGCAGGGAAAGAGAAATTAGTAGAATTCTTGAAACGCAGCTGCTGTCGATTGCTGATCTCCTTTCACTGAACATCAAAACTCATAACAATAGTCCGACTCTGCAAGGACTGCGCTTTTGCCTCAGGTATGAAAGCTTCTACCTCCTCCCCCCACAGCAGGGAAATGGACCCCAGGGCTGAAGTGGCAGCGGGTGTGAGCGTGAATTCATTACAACCAAATATGATACAGTCGCTGTCGCACGGAGCCTGACAAACTCTTCATTACTCGGTGTCACTTGCAATTAATACATCAAGCGTCTCAGAAGTGATTGCAAACTGCTGGGAACAACACACTCTGCTTGTCGCAGTTGGGAACAGTTTCAAATGACGTTCATTCGAAAGTCTCTCGTCTGAGAGAACTGCACAAAGGTCTTCTCTCAATCTTCCAATTTTCTTTCTGGTCTTCCTCCAAAATTTGTTGGTTGCTGCTGACTGTACATTTGTCACAACTAGGTTGTTTTGCCTGGCGTGAAATCAACTCGACAAAACATGTGCAAGAATCGCTGAAACAAATGTTTGCGAGTCGCTGACCGTCCGAGCGATTTGGGCAGATTTATTCCTCTGCAGTTTTATGAATTCTTGCGGTGACTTGATATTGTATATTTAACCTCTGCCCTCCACTTGCTTTCATACATCATTCATCAAGCATTGTATTACTCGAGGGTGAGGACGTTGATTGAAGACCTTGTCCTGAGAACTGCAGGATTTGTTCATTCGTTTTATTTGGTTCAGCCCTGCTGCTTTGTGGAGCCCACCCCGTTCACAAATGCAGCTGGTTCTAGATGTTTGCTCGGTGCATGCAAGAGGATGGTCAACCAATTTTTTCTGAAATACTCGCATACGTCGGACAGAAATCAAACACAACTCAGCTCTGGGTTTTCCACAAGCCCCCCTCCCCCAGTAACTCGGTTTGGATTTGGATATGACGTTCAATGATTGTTTTTGAAATGACAAATGAAAGCGCTCATGGCAATTGACAGTATCCAGCCCCTGCTTTATTTCTGCATCTTATCTTCCACAATTTGCTCCACGATCGCTTTGTGGTGGGAGGAGGAACTCTCATGAAACAGAAAATGAGATTGGTCAAGGTTTTGATCGTGCATTGCGCAAATGAGAAACGGTTCAGATCGATTCACACACGGGTCTTTCCAGCTTCTGGTGGTGACGTTCTTCACCCTTGAAAATTTTTGTGAACCAGGGAGAAGAACAGAAGTTTGTAGTTGACTTGATCAAACATCAAACCATTCATATACATGAGTTGTGCATTTTTCTGCAAAGGAATCCTTTCGAAAGATGGAGAGCATCATGTCTCGCGCATATTTCTCCATTCCTTTTGGCTGACTTCAAAAGCTGTTTTCCTTTCTTGAAGTGTAATCAGGAAATGTAAGCTGTGTTTTACCTTCTTTGAGCCTTTGCGTGTGGAAGGACAGAAGGACAGTAGGCATACTAAACCTCTAAGCAGATTCAGAAGACTACATGAAAAGAGCCTTTCAAAAAAGCATCAGTTTTCTTCATGAGTATCTCTCTTTGGTTGTGGTGAAGAGCAGCAGGACGATACCCAACTGTGAGACAGCATTGCTTCGGTGTGCAGAAAAATTGTTTTCCGTTGAGCTTGTGGATTCTAAAACACCAATTTGCGCATGGTTCTATCTGTGTGCTCTTCCAGCTCTCCTGCAGCCATTGATTGACGACATAGTTCGTTGTTGGAGGTAGTCACAGTTCAGACTGCCATAACTTGCAAAACAAAGAACCTGGACACGTACGCTGACTTCCGAGCATTCCTTTACTGAAACATCTTTGGCAACGAGAAAGGGGAAGGGATATATAAAATCGACCAGGCAGATCCGAGTTTCCAGTGGCAGTTGAGTCAGTATGAAGTTGGCCCCACCTCCTGGTGCAGGCTGAGGCGGAGAAAGCCCTCGCAATCCTCTGTAATGAATTCACAGCAGAACTGGGGTCAGGGTACTCCTCGAGCCTGCTCCATTCTGATAAAAACCAAACTCCTTGGGAAAAACCTGCGCTTATCGATTGTTAGCCAGGAAATGTTGCTGAATATTGATAATAATGAAGAAAATATTCATGTAAATAAACTGCAAAGCTGTGAACCACGAAATGAGACAATCCAGGAGTTGGGCGACCCAATTCCGCACCAAGCAATTAGTGCGCTGGTCTCCCGATCATACCAACTGGGTAACTTCACGCAAAGTATCAAATGCACGAAGGCAATACCAAAGCATCATCGAAATTTGCAGAAGCCGAACAGTCACATCTCCCTTGTCATCAAAAAGGAAAACAAGCATTCAGCTGAAATTGTAAGGACTGACTCTTTGAATGTTGTGTTCAGATCTTAATGTCAAATGTCAACTCCGCAGGCAAAGCTCCACTTCCGCCGAGAGCTGAAGCACGCCGAGAGGAAGGTCTTTATCAACTTTCAAGTCGCGCTGCAAGGTGCAGGCATTGGTGGGTGTGTCTCTATCTGCGGATTCTCTCCGGAAGAACTCTGTTCGGGGAATCCATATTTGTGCCTGTTATTCGGATTGACTTCCTCTGACGTCAGCCGACGTTAAAATTTGTGTGTGTATTGTTGTGCGCTAAAAGGTAGAATGTTCTGTGTTCTCTGTTCTTCAAATATGCTTAGAATTCTAAAAGGCAGCCAGAGTGAATGATGCTGTTTTGCAGAACTGTCTTCAAACATTGGGGAATGTGTTCGCTTGATTATAATGGAAGCGCAAATAGAAATACATATGTTGTTGCAATTGTCAATTGTGTGCGCGCGGTTTGTTGCTGCCAGGAGGTGCAGAGAATGGCAATAATAGTCTGCTCGGAGCAGTTTTCCGAAAGGAAACCACATCTCACAGGGTGAAAATTTTGGGGTTTTTTGCAGGAGGTAAAATTGAATGTTTTGCTGTAGAAACGCGAATTGAAAACCCTGGAGTAATACAATTTCGGAGATGAACTGAAAGTTTTTCGCAATTAAATTGCACATATTAATTCCCTGGACGTGCTTCACGCTCTGTGAAGCTCCGGGGTGGCGGTGATGGGATTCGGTTCCCGACGGTGGATCCCTCGCTCACCAAGTAATCACTTGAAATTGACACGAACAGCCTCCTCCTGCTGACGTTGAAAATTGCGTCTTTGTGCCAACTTTTCTCAGTCGTGTGTCAGTGAATCGTGATGGCGCAACACGAAGTTTGCGAGAGAAACCAAGTCAATTGGCATTCTGATGAGCGGTGTTGGAGAGAACCAGACACCACGTGAAAATCTTAATCAAAGGGCACGTCGTCCTTCACACAGTACCTACCCCCATCAATTCTCGTTTTCAAACTTTTCTTCCTTTTATCTCTGCAGACGCGACGGAAGTCTGTCATTTGGAGACATTCAACGCATCGTGTCCACACGGCAGCGTGATCATGATGACGTCAGCACGCTACGGACGCATGCGCGTCGGGCGCTGTCTGTCCACCAGCTATTTCGTCGGTTGCTACGCAAATGTGCTGCCGTATGCTGACGCCAAGTGTTCTGGACGCCGTTCCTGCGCTATCAGAGTCCTGGACCCCGAGCTCGTGCAGTTCCAGCCCTGCAGGAAAGACCTGATGGCCTATCTGGAGGCGTCCTACAAATGCATTCCTGGTAAGAATTTGTTCTTATTTTTGAGTTTGGCCTGTCAAGATTCCGACTTCTGTAGATTCTCCAGAAACGATTTTCTGACAGAGCAATGGCATCGTTATTGAGAATTTAACCAAACAGGCCCATTGGGTGAAATCATGATTCGGAGATTCAGTTCGCAAGAGGAACAACAGTGATTGTTCAACAGTCCCAGCACAGAAGGATTGACACAAAATCCACCGAAATCTGGCGCAACTCACACTGAGATGAAGCCGCCGTTCCTGCTTTGAGATAAGACTGAGGTCAGGGACGATGAGTTTCAACACGGGACGATCGCATGCAGAACTGGGATTGTCGAGATGTGCAACGTCAAAACTCAAGTTTGTTGCGGTGAAAAAAGTGTCGTTGGGCCCCTGTGACGCCTTGCCCAGCAATTTCACTCGTATCTTGAACTAGCTGATCGATTTCCTGGTCCAGTGTGATTAGCTGCACAGATTTATGTGTCTCGCTCGTTTAAGATTTACAGTAGCCTTCTTTGTGAGGCTTTCGACCAATTCCCACACAACGTTGCAATTGACCAGCAAGAGAGATCCTCCTCACACTCCGCTTGGTAGTTGGTCGCGGACAGACGCGAGGGGCTGTAGAGAGTGTCACGGAGGTTTAGACACGGATTTATTTTCGGGTGGGATTTACGAGGGAGGCCAACACGTCGGTCGGGCCGCTGCATGCTGGTCGCCAGGTTAAATCTGTTGCACTGTCTCCAGGAGCTGAGACAGCAAATCCCATTCAAACGTGAAGAGAATCAATCAGCAGCACAGCGGGAGGGAGCAAACAGCGCAGAAATATTTATTGTGGGAGTTCAGCATTGAAGTAAGCAAGGCAAAGAAAATGTAGGTCTTTTGGACATGTGAACAGGATGCCAGCTACAGAGGTTTTTGGACTTTTGACGCCGAGTGACACGGCAAAACCGCCTAAATCTCGACATTTCACGCGATTTTATTCCGCTTTACGCAGAAGTGAGCACCAAACAATGGTGGCACTGGGATGGTGAAACGTGTCGTCAGGTCTCGCGATACTTGCAGCTGTTCTCGTGTTGTGAGCCCGCACGGACACTTCAAATGATTCTGTCCCGGCTGATGCATTGGTATCCTGAGACTTCTCCGTCTTGAGCACTGAGTCAAAAATTGTGACAAAGGAGACAGCAAATGAATCAGTATGTCGCACTGTGAACAGTCATCCCTTCAATTGGCCAAATTTGGAGTCTGGAGTCCCTGACCTCAACCTTTTTCAGCAAAGAAGACGTATCTTTGACAGACCTGCATTGCGACAGATATGTTGTTCACAGAAGACAATGCCTGAAAATAAGAAAGCCACTTCATGTCTGTGGCTCAAACAGGGAGCCTGTTGAGAGGAGCGGATTCCCACGACTCTAATTGCCTTCCAATTACACACAGTGCAACGCACTGGCAGAAGCTGGTACTCGTGTCTTGATGAGAGATTGCAGTGTGAGAAATCAGCAGGGTGCGATCAGCAATTCCCTTTTGTTCCGTGCTTCACATTGTGAAACAAGCTGTGAAGCACAGGCACGGTGCTCTGACATAAAGTTCTTTTGCGCTGTTGCGTGCACTCATTTTTGGTTTCAATCACACAATGGAGGATTCGTAAATTTGACGTGAGACATGTTCTCTGCCTGGAAATGAAAGAGGGACAATTCTCTTGCACTGTGCACACGCAAGAAATGACATAACATCCGTGGCAAGTGCCAAGCAATGATTGGCAAATCACAGATAAAGATGAGGGAATGTTCTTCTGATTTAACTTTCAACTAAGGCCTGCGACAAAGTGAGGAAAAATTACTTGTGATGTGCGTGTGATGCGATGACTTTTTGCTGAAATCTGATTCAGGAACGTTTGTTCAGAAAAGTTGCACAAGACGACGCACGTTTGTGTTCGCTGCAGATGAGTCTGCTTTTCGTTTCGTTCATGTACTTGTACGGCTCGAGTAGTGCGGGTGTGAGTTTTTGGTCACAGCTCAGGCACCATTCATAACGTTGAGCTGCTGTTGCAGGCGGCGCGATCCGTGGACGTTGCGTGTCGTGTCAGAGCGAGTGACAGGGTTCAAACTGGAGCGCAGCCGGAGAGTTTATCATCTTTCCCGGGCTCAAAGCCTGTAGTTGTTCCTGCAATATTTTCTAAATTCACCACTCATCTCTTCCCCACAAAGCCACCAGAACCAATGGTAAAATTTCGATTCCTGCCTGCTGTGAGCACTGACTGATCCAGAATCCTCGGTTCCCGATGACTCCTGAAAGATCTGAAAGAAATTGCAATCTACGGCTGCCAAACACACTTATTTGTCCAATTACACGTCGAGTGTGGCACGCGACGCGGTGACAATGTGGCTTCTGCTCTGCAATTGCGCCAGGCAATTCCACAAAGTGTCTGACCATTGTGGGGCGCTAAAAGCCCGCAGCTGCGACAATTTCAAAAACGCAGAAAGCAGCCTCTCCGAGGGCCAAAACACTCCATTTGACATTCTCGCGTAGAAAGCAAGGACAAACTTGTGAAGAACAGGCTTTTGAAGGACCTCCTCCTTTTAACTTTTCAGTTGCCTCTGATCTCTTTTGGTCGTGTGTGGTTCGTTTCAATGAGCGTTGTTTGTTGGCACACACCTGTAGTCGCCTACTTCTGATCAAGCAGTTTGATGGTCAACGCAATCATGCAAGACATGCTGTTGAAAAATTCTTCATCTGTTCGTCTCTGTCATTACTTGTCAGGGCTGTTTGTTTGTTCAACACTGTTCCTCACAGCTGACATTCTGCGCTTGAGTCCAACATGTGGAAATCCAGCCGAACCCAATGTGAACGTCCAACGTTCGTCTTTACACCAAGTGTTTCTTTGTGTTTTTCCAGTGCCCAAGTGGTCAAGTGAGGAGTGTGAGAAGTCTCACCACGCGCAAGTTCCGGGAGACAATGGCTACCTCTCCTTCAAACTGGGCCACAACATCCAGGCTGGAACCGAGTCCTGCCCCTGGAAGGTTGATGTCGGGTTTGGACAGAAGGTTCAGTTCGACGTGTTCAGCTACCTGCCGATGAAGCAGGACGGCAGCACGGTGATCGAGATCAGCAACGGCGCGCCCTGCAAACACTCTCTCGTCTTCATCGACGGTCAACAGAAGCACGAGGTGGGTGTCTTTCTGCAGCGACCCAAACGGTGGGTTCACCTGCATTCAGAAGCCAAACTTGTATTGTGGGAGAATGTACTGGTGATGTCATATCGAGGAGTCTCTTGTTCTTACAGATGGACGTCTGCAACACGCACAGCCGCATCCAGACGCTCTACACGTCAACCACCGGCTCCGTGCTCGTCTACCTCAAGAGCGAATCAGGGCTCCTGCACCACGCGCGTAGTTCCAACGTTCTGCTGCAGTACATAGGTTTGTGTCTTCAGCCGAGCTTTTCGAGTGACAAGACACAGCCAGATGAAAAACCTTGTTTCTTCAGGAATGAATGTTTTATTTGCCGACTGTCCACTATTCTGTGGTTGATCTCTCGGAAAAGACGTAGCCAGCAAATCTGCTATTCTTGTGTCGCTAGGAAATGAAAGACCTTTGGACGGATTTGTTCCCTTTCTGTCCAGCGCCTATCCAAAGGCAGGGATTAGCGCCGAAGAGATTTGTACACCCACCTGAAATAGCCACAAATCATCGCAATGACTGCGGCTCCATGTCTTGCTTCAAGACTATCCCATGATGGCGGGCTCACGCCGATCGCGTGCAGGTCGCCTTCTGCGAGGTAGCACCTGTATCAGGAACCCCCTCTCAATGTGCGATCCCACATTTGAAGTTTTACTTTGTTCAAATCACAAATCTCGGCGTTCCCTTGACCCTGAACTGAAGCAACGGACAATGGTCTGCAAGTCTGTATTTCTACTTCCAGCAATCGGTTGTCCCGACATCGACGGGATCCTCAACGCTGAGATCGAGCGCACCGAGACGACAGCCGTCGTCAAGTGCATGCAGTCTCACGAGACTTGGCATCTCGTGTGTCGAGACAACGCCTGGATCGGCGAGATCAAAAACTGCTCCGCACCTGCTATCGACAGTGAGTGTCATTTTCTTTCAACCGAACGGGTGCTTGTTGACCCAGGAAAAAGTTGGTGTGGACTTCAACAACAAACAAAGCAGAAAAAAAACTCAACAATTGATTCATGAATGGAAATCGTAGTGACGTAACAAACGGAACACGATGAAATTAAATTGTGGCTTGCTTTTGCATGATTATATTGAATCACATACGAGATACACAATCACGAATGTCGTCAGCTCAACAAAAGAATCATTTTTTGTGACGGAATTTCTCATTTTGAGCTTCATTTGGTTTTTGTTGGCATTCACACAATTTGTGAGCAAATGCTTCCAATTTGGATGTTTTACTTGATGATCGATAACATCCATTCTCAGCCAGAAAACAAAAGTCCTTTTGTTCTGGTATCAGTAATAACCCAAACTTCCTCTCGAACATGCCCAAGGCAGGAAAGATAAACTTGTTGGACATCACCATGTATTTGTCATTTTGTTGTGATGTTCCAGCAGTCGTTTGAAATTTTAAGCCAGTCAAGAAATTCGAGACAAGAGAAAATTGTGACTTCTCAAAGTCTTGATTCCCAACAGGACCTTTGATGTGTTTTTACACAGACATTTTCCTGTTTACAGTGAGGAGTGTTGGGAAGCCTGGACGCATGTTTGGCCGAGAATTAGGTACCTTTATTTTCTCATTCTTCTGCACAAACAAGTGAGACAGAAGTTGTTTCGGTACATCAGGCCAACTTGCACTTTGTTCGAAACAAACACAAATGAGAAAGAAAAAAAATCTCCTTTTGGTGAGCAAAATCATTCTCGTGCACCCGCACATGGAGATGTGCAGCCCATTACCAACATTTTCTCAGTGATTTAATGCAATGAAGGAGTACAACATGAATAAGGGATGGTCTGAGGGGGTTTTGTGTCCCAGATCAGTGGGACTGAGAGGGAGAAGAAAAAGCCAGCGCACGACCCTGATATCATTATTGCGACTGAATGCATCGCGCTTTCACAAGTGGTGGTGTGTAAAGCTTCATTGGATTTGGCCAAAGTGAATTACCAGGCAGGAAATGAGCGAAGAAGAGCTCTCACTGGTTACAACATAAAAAAAGCTTGTCCCTTGACTCAGGGAAACAATGAACATCCAGAATAAGCACTGGGCAAGTGATCGGCTGTTCAGAAGACGTTACAACAATGCCCCAAAACACTGGAAGTCACACGCGGCTGAAAACGGTTTTTTGTCTGGAACAACTGGCTCGCATGGAGACCTATCAGTGCAAAAAATCAATGAATTCAGAGAAATTCAAATCCCATTCCCTGTGCAGAGGCTGCTGGATTTCTTCTCATGTTTTCATGATCAATCAGCGACCAACAGCACAGGAGCAATGTCCACAGAATTGAAGAAATATTATTTCCCTCTCTTTTGGCAAAAGGCACATTAAGAAGAGCTCAATATCAAACACAATCTGATTTCGTGTTCAGTTCGTGTTGCCGTGAGATAGTTTTGTTGAGGTTGTCGAAAAGCCAAATGAAATAGCAATCTGTCAAACCAGTTTGTTTCATCAAAATTGAGATGTCCCTCGACCACTCCCAGAGAGATTTCACCACTGTCTCTGGACATAGGTTTCATCGTGAGAACTTTGTTCGCTACAACAACCTCGAAATTTGACTCAGGATGAACGTGTTTGGTTCTTTTGTCCAAAGTTGCTCTGAAGCTGTCAAATCAACTTGCGAGAGGGTTGCTAAACCTGATTCAAATTCGCAAATGCAGAACCACGTCTTCTGTGGTGCTCGTCTAACGTTAGTACTTCTCAAGAGTGGTATCTTTGTCACTTTGAAATGTAAGACCTTTATTGATTGGCAGAGAAACTCACACCAGATGTGTGGAGGAATTTCATTAGTTTTCTGCAAACAGCACAAACCATGCAAAGCAAAGAGCTTCATTGTTATTGGTTCCTCCCCTCACAAAGAGCGCTGGGCCTGTAACCCAATATTTATCAGGGTTCCATACAACGGGACACGAGATGGGAAATTAACATTGATTGCGCCCGGGCCTTGGGTTGAGCCCGGGCAGGGTGAGGGAGCAAGGAACTGCAGGAGTTTGCTCCTGGGAAAAAGTAGCACTTTTGGCTTGGACGCCAGAAGGTGTTTTGATCTTTGTCCTTTTGACAAAAGTCCTGTCCTTTGCCATATCATAACTGTTTTTGAACCTCAGAATGACTGTTGGCCACCAGTGACACCCTCGGAAATGTTCTGCTCCTCACCCCACGCAGTACGGAAGAAACCTGGCTCACTCTCAGTGAGACGTGCCTGCTGGCGTCCGAGTCCAGCGTTTCTCACGCAGATTATGGTCAGTCACTCTGCGCCTATTGTTCGGGGAAATGGGAACGAATCTCCCAAAGTGGAGTCCTGCTTCAGTTCTGGAGTCAGGGCCCTTCGTGTGCCAGGAGATGCCCACACAGTCCACAGTGGCACAAAACTTTGAAAGGAAGCTCCATGAACATGAACAAGTGGAGTGTCCTTGATGTAATCTTCAAACGCGATTCGCGGCAGAAATACGCAAGAAATTTTTTTCTGTCACTGCTGCTGTCACTATCTTCTGCTGCTGGTAAGGTCCACCCAATATCTCCACATGAAACAAGATCAGGCAGAGTGCGGGAAAAGCTGTCAGCACCTTGAGAGGTACAGCCCCGGTCCGAGTTGAAACTCTCGCTGATTGGTGGTGAAGAGATGTCAGTGGGTCTGATTGCAGAAGCCTGCGCCTCTGAGAGCAACAGTTCTTATCAGATTATCTCTTGATTGGACAAATACTGTAACTAATGAAGGAAACAGCCTTGAATTATCGCTCAACGGACCAGCTAATTCCGCCCATTTTTGCTTGGGTGATTCGGAGAAGGTTCTCCCAGCAGGGATCAGTCATGCACTGAAGAGATGAGAGCGAAGCCTGAAGCAGGGGGCTCTCGTGTGATCCTCGATGCACGTTCTAAAATCGATTCTCCTTTTCTGTTCCTTCAGATCCTACAGTGAGCAAGAATACTGTCACAACAGAGCTGAAGTACAAGTTTCATTACGGTAAGTGTCGCGAGTTTTTGCCCTTCCAAACCGTTACTGAATGAGAACACAAAACGTCGATTCATTCCTGCAGTTCCTGTTTCATCTGGCAAAACAACCACAAGGTTGTCCGCAATTAGATGATTTGAAAGGAAATACTTCAACAGAAGTGAAAAGCTTGGAATGCTTGCTGATTTCTCCAACTGACTGTTTGAAGACCAGAGTTTCTTCTTGTTTCACGTGGTCTACATCTGACTGATCGCTGCTCTCTGTTCGCAGGTGTGCTGATCGCTGTGGCCATCGGCCTGCTGCTGGGGGTGCTGATTGGGTCGGTGCTGCTCATGTGCATGATGGCGCACAGGAAAAGGTGTGTGTCCGCTCCTCCATGAGCTCAGTCCTCTCCTTAACATCCTCTCGTCTCAAGCCTCAAGTCCACGAAACCGACAAATGCATGAAAGCTTCACAAATGTAGACTGTAGAACTCTCAAGAGCTGGATGGTCTCTGACCTGACCCTCACCGAAATTTGTTGCAGTTTCACTGTCTTGCAAGGCATGCCTCTGCACTTGCCAGAAACAAAGTAGAGACTCAGCAATGCAACACTTGTTCACTGGTCTTTTACTTTAGCATGACACTGAAAAACTAGATTGACTAGACTTACGTTTATTTTCATTTTCTTTGCACCTTCACAGCAAGAAGAGCAAAATCTACGAATCCACGTATAGTCAAGTAGCCACCCTCGGCGCCTGCCCAAAAAACTCCGAGGGCGTGTATGACCTGTGGATTTCTGCTGACAAAGTTTAATTTCAGTATTAGAGGTAAATAATTCATTTTGTCATTCGTTTATACACCAGTGCGTTTCTCCCTTTGAGTGTTTCATTCTGCATTTACCTTGCCATTATTTGAGGTTGCGGTTTGTTTTTGTTTGAAGAATTTCATTTTTTGTTGAACAAAGGTGACGAATATGATTTTCTCTTCATCATTTCAGACCTGATAATTCTCTATCCCACTCCCACAAAATGTGTTTCCCTTTTCGTACAGTGCCAATGTCTTCTTTCCTCTCTGTGTGTGCCGTCTTGACGTTTCCAATAACTTTCCTACACTATTCAAGTGGCAGAAAGATTTCACAAGGTGTTGCAGAACTGACGAAGTGTTGCTCAGCAAAACACATAAACTGGGAGTCAATTCAAAAAGTTCCGTTTTAAACCAGGGAAACTTTTTCACGTGCGTGTTTGTTGATTTCTCTTCCACAGAAAGAGAAGGCGTCGGAGTCAAGACCCGGAGAATTCTCGCCAGAACACGTTCCTCTGTGATTTCAATGACGACAAGATGCAGTACGCATCGTTCGTGCCGAGATCGGATGTCACCGCGGGCGGTGCCGTCAAATACGACGTCACGCTTCACAAAAGTTGTGACGACGTCACAAGTCACTTGACCACATTGAACTTCCCTCCACAAGAGGGTGTGGGCGGCGCGGACTTGCGTCTGTACGAGGCCCGGGGCCCCGGGGGCGGCTCTCCGGACGTGCTGTACTCGCCAAGGATGCTGCGCTGCGGCTACCAGAACAACGTGACGTGTGAAGCGTGCTGCAGATCGTGCAGCCAATCCGTGGCTGCGTCGCACGCCTCCGTCTACCACTCACAGGACCTGCTGCATGCCACCTACGGCAAGTACCTGCCAAGCACTGCGGGAGCCGGGACCCCAACTACACTGCTGACTTACGGAAGGAGACAGATGACCGCAGGGGCAGGAGATGCAGGCACGGAGTCGTCCTCGCCTGCAGCAGAAGTGCGGAACATCAGCGGAAACTGTGCACTCTACGACACTGTGAGCAACCTCAGCTCAGATCAAGTGGTGTCCGTGTGAACTGCAGCATATTTGGCCTGAACATTTATCTTGGTGTGAAAGCAATACTCGCAAGAGGTCTTCGAACTTCCCCCGTATCTTCTGTTTTGGCTGCTGGATGTTGGACAATCATCTTGGACGAGTGAGAAAACTCTTCTTTTTGTCCATCGTCAACATCCTCCACAAGGGAACAACGAAGAACTGATGCTTGTTTTTGGGTGAAGAAAGATGGCCACGAAGAGACAGAGCCACGTACATGTACAAGGTTTTCTGCTGCCAGCCAAGTCGAACCGTCGACGAACAGTGTCCTTGGATGTAACGAGCGATCAGAGAGAAGTGTGGATCAAATGGACAAAACTATGCAATGTCTTTCAAAAGTTACTTTGTACGCTGCTTCTGATTCCAGCACAAATGTTTTTGTCAGATGTAAAGATGTCCTGTTTGTGTGCATGAGAGAGACTCATGTTTTTCAGTTCACCAAACTTGGCCGTTTTCTCTTCATTGAGCTGGGAAAAGAAAATTCAACCTCCTGAGACTTGTTTGGTGCGGGTGTGCCAGCAATTTTTCTCGTTCGCCAACAAATTTTTGTTGACTTTGATTTCAAAGCCTTTTGATCTTGATGGTTTTCTTTTTGTTTTCCTTGGGACAAATGTGTACGATATGGCGTGCCTCATATTTGCGCAAATGTACAGAGCTCAACATGAACTTTTCACAACTGGTTTTTTTTTGTTACTTTGAGATGATAACTGTTGATAATGATACGAATATTTATGAAATAAAACACAAATATACATCGTTTCTTGGTTCTGGTTCTTGCACAGATAATTTGTCTTGTGACAGAAAGGCATGCAAACCAGTGTCCTTCAGCCTGTTTGTTTTTCCGAAAGAAAAACTATGGCACACAAATTGCCAAGAAACAGCAAACAAGCAGCACCAGGAACGTCAGAAAAACACACCGACCTTGATTGATTGTTCACTATGGATCCACATACAGTAGTACCCGCCTATAACGATCTCGCTTAGAACGATAACCCCTCTATATCGATGAAAAAAAAACCCTGCTTTTTTTCCGTATTAAATAGCATTGTGATCCCCCCGCATAAAATGATGTTCTTTTATATCAATATTCCGCATATATCGATGTGTTTTTGCTGCTCAAATGATTTTTTCACTCTTTTATAACAATGCCGCAAATGTCGAAAATGTTGCCCCTCATATTTCGATTTTTATGTTTCTCTGTCCTCATATAGCAATGTGCCCAGTGCACTTGCCCTCCTCATAAATTGATAGTATCATGTGCTGTGCCACAGACAATCCCGCTTATTGCGATGTGACCTTGACAGCTTTGTCTCTGGACCAATGGTGTTAGGCCAAGCTGTCTTCCCGCCAAACTTGAGCAGCACTCTTCAACATGGCGAGCAGCTACAAATGCCAGGCTCATTGCTTGAAAGAGAAGATAGAGATTTTGAACCGTATTGATCAGGGTGATAAATTGATTGATATCACCAAAAGGACAGGTCTAAAGCAATCTACACTGTCTACTT
>JAAUXT010122228.1_pt1 | contig 20516 bp, 14 predicted proteins | sample 7278171 | NCBI WGS metagenome assembly JAAUXT01 (sample SAMN14350112, study PRJNA611818) | marine sediment metagenome | isolation source: surface marine sediment (1.8m) | place: French Polynesia: Moorea | collected 2018-08 | reverse complement strand
GTACTGTGTGTGGCCCTGAGGTACTCGCATTGGTAGAGGATTCATTCCGTCGAGGCAGATGCTCCTGCAGCGTTCATAGGCTGGGCCATTCCGCTCCCTTAGGAAAGGAATGACCCAGTGCTGATGTGCATTCCCCTCCATTGCCCTTTTTGTAATTCTTGATGCACTGACGCTCAGCATCAGAACTTGGACAGAAGTACGCCACTCAAAATTATCCTAGTCAAGGCACCCAAATTTGCAAGTTGCACGGCCCCAGTACAAAACCTCGCAGAGACTGCTGCCGCAACGCGCTGAAGAATGCAGGTCGACGTCACGCAGGGAGTTTGACGCTGTGACGCAAGAGTTCCGCATCAAGACCCAAGACTTCCGCTGCGGAAGTCGCACAGGTATCGGCGACTCTGAGTGGCATGAAATCTCTTTTTTTTCAAAACATCGTCTGAAACCGATTTCACTCGTCTGACCGAAGTGCGGTTGGTGGAACAAACATGCAGCTTCCGGGCAAATGGAGACGTTTCTTTGAAATTTGGAAACTTGTGGCTCAGCAAACCTCGTTGATTGTCAGCCATGTAGCACAGCACCCCGACTCCTCGATTCGCCATTCATATCACCAAAGAGCTGAGCCCACCACAGTGCTGTTGGGGGTTGTTCTCTTCCCTCCTCGAAGTGACCTTCCACCTTTCCCTACACATTGCATTTTACTCTCAGAGAATTCTCTTCGCTGCCAAAAAAGTTTTTGGGAGCTTTACGTTTTGGTGGACTTTCGCTGCAGCTCACGTGAAGCATAGATCAGACAATTCACCACAAACCGTTCTCACAGCTGATCTGGTCACCTCGGCTCTGTACCAACAGTCGTGACAAATTCACACCACGTTCTCACAGTAAGAAGACACGATTGTTTTCCTGGTCATCTCCAACCTCCAAAGTTCACGGTCCCTTCAACTCTGCAGTGTCAACTCGGAAATTTCATTGCAACAATTTGTCACTTGAGCAGCGCCGGCGGCCGCGAGTCCGAAGACTCGGCTGCCTATTGGCATTCCTCTCGTGCTCACAGCTAATTCCCCCGGATATAAATCAGATTTTCTCACTTGTAGATTTGCGACGGTTCTGATTTGAGGATCAACGGGACACAGTGTCAAAGATGGCGAACCTGGATGGGCGAGAGTGGCGTGGAGTGGAATGGGAATTCGTACTTGAATCTCCGTGTACAAGAACAGATTTATCTGGTGCGAAGGAACAGTAGCATGCGTTGGATGGCTTTGTACACTGAATGAATATTTTGTTTGCTCGTGAAGAAAACACAACCTTCAGAAAGCACAACGGAGCAAGCCAAAATCCTCATTACGAATTCACTTGCAGGGCCGCAATAGCAATCGAAGGGACAAATTGAATATTTCTCACTTGCAAGGTCAGTGGTGCAGGACCCGTGGGACCACCTGTCTTGCTGAATTCCGTTTCCTGTGATGGTCACAGAGTCTTTTCACCGCCTCAGCCTTCTGCGGCCCTGGTCCAGAGATTTACAGCTTGGCTGTTTCCACGCGTGTGCACACTCTCAAAAAGTGACCGCTTTCTGCATTCTTCACTTCAGAAGTGGCAGGTCAAGCCTTGTTGTACAAGGTCATTTTGTGTTTCGTACACATTCAGTCAGCACAGTTTCACTGTGAATTGAGCACCTTGAACAGCTGAATGATTGCTCAGAAGAGATTTTCAGAGGGCACAACTGGTTCTCACATTGCTTGCACGAGTGGCAGCTGTGAAAAGGAACGAGCGCGGCCAGACCATCGACGACAATTAGCCTTAAACACAGCGCTGAGTGCTTTGAGGTCAATCATTTCAGACTCAAATCAGAAGCTACGAGGGTGATCTTGCAGCCAAGCTTTCGCTTTTGTTCTTTGTTCAACATCGAATCACTTAATGCGTCTGTGTCCTTTGGGGTAGCAACACCGAATACACTTTGTTTTTCGACTTCAAATGGAACGTATGATTACACCGGAGAACACTTGCATGTGCGTGAGTTCATCGCTTTGTCTCATCCACAAAAAGGACACACTGCAGGTCCGGTTTTTTGCAACTCAGAGGCTCCATATTCCTTCAACAGTGCAAAACTTGTAACCTTGTGGTGCAGCTGAGCAGCAGTGAACCTGCCCCACCAACGCCATCCATCATTTTTTCTCATTGTCCAAAAAGAGTTTCACTCGATACATCTAAATTGGTCATCTTTTCGGCGCAACGCTTCTGTGTAGGAGGGAGTGGAAGCAAGAAATCAGAAAAACCGGTGTTGCCCAGGACCGAACAGAACGAAAACTATTCTTGGGACTTTTGCTGCAGCTATCGGGGAATCTCTGAGAGCTTTCACCACGAAGATTCACCTGTCAGGAAGTGAGAAGACAAATGGGGATCACATTGTTTGCGGTTTGTCGATCTGAAATCTTTGCCAGTCCAAAACTCCAACATGAAATTTATGTTGGACGCTCGTGGCCACAAGAGATGTCCAACCCAAGAAAGCGTCACACTGATATCTCCAATGCAGTCACATTTTGCCTCCCAACCCAATTCTGCAGACGACACAGCAACATTCATTGGCGTTGACATTGTCTGGAAGTTGAACCACGCGCAGTTGAGTTCGAGCCCGACGCGCCCTGACATGAAGACAAGAGTCTGGATAATCACGGGTCGGGCCTGCGACGATCCCTCCTCAAGCTGCGCACTCATCAATCATGGTCCCTTCAAATGGAACTCACAATTCCAGATTCCTGCGTTGTGTGACATGCCTGACCTGTTGGTCTCTGCGTCAGAGAACCCAGAAGTCTGCATTTCAAGGGCTGAACCGAGCTATTCAGGAGGGAGCGTGGAACAATCCAGATGTAATTGAAACCTCAAACGGATCCAGAAGCGGGAATTGGACCTGACCCTGTGCTGGGTTCTGATGTGCAGGTGGGGGGGGGAGGTTCGCATTCCAACAGGTAAAAAGTGCTTGTGCCTGTAAAGCAAGACAAAGCGAGTCAATTTTGATTTGGAGGGAAGCCAGGGCCAGGGACCTCCCTGGGATTCACAAAACGAACTGTTGTCATAACGTAGTCCGTTGTAGAAATTTTGTGAATCTGGTCAGCAAAAGTTTCGGAGTCAAGTGCACAGAGACACACAGACGGGGAATGGACTTCTTCAACCCCCAAATTTGGCTTGACAGGTGCAAATCTTCAAACTTTTTGCAGGTGCCTTTCCCCTCAGGTGTGCCAAACCCCAACTTTAGTCGTGGATCTGCCCGAGCACAGGCGTTTGGGAACTACCGAAGCTTCAACGGGGATTTTGCATGATATCAAAATCAATCGTTAGTGATTGATGGCAATATCCATAATTCACCTTTCTTACCAAACAGCAGCTGTACTTTCAGATTCCATCTGCTGAAAATCACGGACAGAGAATTGCTGCTCACAGACAGAAAGTGCTCAAGTTATGATGGAGCAATAAGCAATCTGATTTTTATGGGTTACCTTGATTGAAGTCGCTGTCTCAATGGGCTGAGGAAATGCATAGCCTGACTGTTGGGCACGCACTCTCAGAGATCAGCTTCTTGTGCTGTTGCTGAAGAAAACTCACTTTTCTGTGTCCTCTGTATTCCAAAGAACACGCAAAGAGAATCTAGTCACACTTCTCGGACTCTCCAGTTTAAACGTTTTGGTCAACACACTTGTTGTGCTTTTTGTCCGTTCGTGCATTTGAGGATGAGTGCGTGTGCGTTGACTACCCGTTGACACAGAGTGACAATCAATGCGTTTCTGATGCACATCATTTGGCAGGAACCACGAGCCCCCGTTGAGCGAAAAATTTAGAAAATCCTTTGCGCAAAATTTGATGACAAAAATCACAAGTTCTTCAGAAATACATTGTAAGAAGACATCCTGTGTCTTGTCCAGTGCATGTTCTTAAATTTGGAATTTGTACGATTCCCACACAAGCTGATGAAACCATTCGTGACATTTGCTTGAATGTTGCTGAAATGACCTCCGGTTTGTGATCCACCTCAGGGCAGTTTTAGATTGTATGGGCTGGAACTTTGATCTCAATGCACTTCCTGCAGACGCCTTTTGCAAGAGGCATGAGTGGCATAGGACAGTGACCAATCTCATGTTTTCGCACGCTCTGTTGTGCAGAATGCGGTGTTTTTGTTTTGCCTTGGCATGACAGTCATCACAGTCTCTGCCACGCTTCTCTTGTGGTTCACAAGAACCAAGTCTTTTCATCTCAAGCAACGCAATTTTGTTGCTGTTTTCTTTCCTCGGCATGTATATAGCTGGATTTTGAGATTGGTGCAGTTCCAAACATCGTGTGCGTGCGCAATGCTATCAAGTGAATATCGTTGTTTCACTTGTTTGAATCTTCTTTTCTTGGGACAAAGGACAAGCCAGAGCTGCGTTTTGTAAAAAGGCACACCCAAGACGTGACGAATCGACGATTGGGGTAGCCCCCGACTTGACTTGAACCTGATCGAAATCCAACCCTTCATGCAGGCCCCAAAACAGCTCTGTGGAGAGGCACAAGGCACATAGGTCCTTTTCAAGGAGATAGGTATCGTTCTTGGTTGGTTTGACCAGGGTTGGTGCCTGTCCACAACGTGTCTCGCCATAACGAAACACCAGATCACTCTGCTTGACTGCCGAAAACTTCTCACACATAATGTGCCGTCACATGTGGGAGTCAGGCCATCTTGGGAGTCCTCCTGACCAAGTCCTTGATCTGCTCGCAGTATTCCTTCTGTCACGAACAACCAAAAACACGAAGTGATCCTGCGAGTTCAGACAATTGTTTGGTGGGGTGTGATGTGGAGGTTTGTGGGAATTTTGACTCAGAAATCTTGCAAATAGTGGGGACACAGGGAGGACTCAATTGTGCTCTCTCCCCAACTTCATCTTTTTTGGGACTGGCTTGTACACAAGAAGAGAAATGCAGGCACCAGTGTCTCAGTGTTTCACTCTGTTGGATACGGACTGCGACAAATGAGGAGCGGTTTGAATGCGCACAAGCAATGCTTTGAAACAGGCGTTCTCGGAATCGAGCAAAACGTTGACGATATGTATCTGAAATCCAATTCGGTCCATTTATGACACAGGTGTGACCAGACTTCCTGCGTGGAGGGATCAGGTATCACTAATTGCATCTGACTCGGGCCAGGAGACAAGCGCACGAGCGCACGAGCGCTGCAAGTGACGGGGGCAAAGTCGTTTCTATGCTGAAGCTTCAGAATCTCCACACCGCTGTCCTCACAGCGCAGCATGAGGTGTTGCTGTTGTTGGGACGGCCGTGTTTCCGTTTTCACCTGATCTCAGCAAACTGAAATGAATGATTACCCCTTGTTACAGGTGTGGCTGTACACAGTCCGAGTCCCCTCAAAAACTGAGTTTTGCAGAAAGGTTTGCTCCGCGAGGACAGCGCTGCAGCAGTCGTGAAAAGACGGGGATTACTCGCAATCAGAAGCTGTCAGCGACTCAGGTAATTGCTTGCTCTGCGCGCAGACCTGCGTCGTTTGTCATGTATCTTCCGCAATCATCGCTGCTGGAAACACTGAAGATCCATCTCTTCAAAACTGCACCCGTCCCCGTCCGATTTCCACTCTCCATGAAATGCCCTCGAACCCACGCGTCTTCGAGTACAGCGACGCCGGTCGGTGTTCTGTCGTACGCGCGTGTCAACCACATCTCAAATTGCTGGAGAGAGTTCTCATCAGAGTTCAAAGGTATTTTCAGTACCCGTGGACCTGAGTCTTTTGCGTGCGTCGCCTTCAGAATGCCATCAATGCAACAGGAATGTCGTGCGGGACAACGCTGTTCTTCAGATCCACTTATCCCTCATGACGCAGTCATTACAGACACAACAGTAATACCCTCCCGTCACGAACCTCCGCCAGTTATCCAGAGGGACATCCATTAAGGCTAAAATCGGCATTGTGCCGCATCAAGACGTGTGCTGACTTCACGAGGTTGGATCCCTGTAATTTGACACGATTTGAGGGAGTTTTGCGGCTGGTGTGCTGGGAGAACTTGGTGGTGTTTTTCTTCTTTCAGGTTGTCTTGCCTGGTTCCTCTCTCAACTTCAAACGAACACATCAAATCCAGAATTGCGCATTTCATCACGAAACAAGTGTGCTCAAGTAGATCCACGTCTGACGAGAAGTGTTCACGCGAGTGGCACTTCAGTTGTTCATCAGAGGAACAACAAAAGACTTGCCACGCACGGAACGTGTTGACCCACCCTGCAGCCGGAAACTTAAGTACTAATTCGAGGGACCAATTTCACACAATTCAATTTCCATAAAATGGAGAATGAAAGGGAGCTGACAGAGGAACTGCAGTCCTGGGACATATCGGGTAATGAGCAATGACCTCCTTCCACTGGGAAGCTCATTGCAATCAAACAAGTTCCACTCATCGTCACGAAACTCAAACACTAAATTGTGGGCATTGCTCGCTTCCACACAATGAAAAGTCGAATTGTTTGAAGAATGATCTTTCAGCAAGAACTGAGCAATGAACAAGGAGTGTTTGGTCCTTAGGTCAAAAATCAGCTTCCTCCGCCCCGGGGGTTTTCTGATCACGCAACAGAATTTGCCTCCTTCTTGCTGTCGGACAACCATCAACAGCCGAGAAAGAATAACAAAAAACCAGGAAAGCTCGTTGAAAGTAAAGCGTCGCGAAAGAAGATGAAGTCTCCATCACCTTTTGAGTGGATCCATTTTTGGTCAACATATTTCAGTGGAAGAAGCTAAACAATGAAATGTTTGTGTTTTCAAAAAGTTTGAACAGATAAATAATGGGACAGAGCCCCACAGTGGAAAGTCACAAGAGGCGGAAGACAGAGCTCCACAACATACAATGATAGATGACTCAATTTCTCCACGCTCCACATTATAATTATCAAGAGCCCAAGATTCGGCGGCAGAGTTAAATAAAGAGTTATGACCCATTGGTCCGCAGTTGATGAGAAACACTGAAAAGGTTGAAAGAGCTTGTACGAAGACCAACAACATTCAACGTGTCAAAACATTCTGTGTCACGCCATTTGCGTGATCACATAGCACTTGGAAAAATAATTGCAAACAAAAACCCCAAAACCACTTCACATCCAATGTTTTGCATATTTTCATGCTTGTCGCAAGTCGCATCGGGCAAATTTTCGATCAGTCGAGAGAACCTGGGCATGGCTGGAGGACAGAGACTTATTGCTCTATTACCTGACATGGGATCCCGTTTCTCCGTTGTTGCGCAAACAGCTCAGCCCTGCGCAGAAGAAGTGAAACAAAACCCCGAGCAAACATGCGTTAATGGATTTCTCGGACACAGTGGCTTCTGGGTGCAGCCTCCGAGTCTCTTCAGCCTTGTCCGCGACTGACAGGAAAAGTTGTGCGCTGAACGTACTCATTATCGTTGTTGTGTGCAGAACCGGGATCAGTCTCTCCCTCGAGGGTTCCTCCAGACAGCGCGGAGTCACGAAAACGTGAGCGTCGTCTGGAGGATAGAAGGCTCCAAAGAAGACACGCAGGTGTTGTGGGAATTCGCTCCCTTTCTGAGACACTACGAGGACTTTGAATTGTCTTCAGGTTTTGTTTTCAACAACGAACGTGTCAAAAGCACGAAGAGGCCGACGTGTGGAGGCATCCAGGCAGAGACTGACGGACAAGCTGCGTCTGAAGAACAGGTCTTTGTGAGAAGGTTTTCAGACTCGTCGTCCTCTGACCATGCAGCAAAACGGCCGACTGCAGGCCTGCCGCATTTGCTTGCAAACTGAAAAGAACTCCAAAGAAACCTACGAAACGTTTCGCTTTGCTGATGCCCATCTGTTTCCAGATTCTCGACAAACTTGATGTTTTTTGGTGAAGATTCGTCGAAAAAAGCCCGTCTCACTGCCTCAATCTTTCTTTCACGAAATAGAAATAGAATGACACAAATGAGCAAACGAGCAGTGTAACCTGCGTCAATATCCCCCATTATCACTGCCTCTGCCAAATCCGCTTTTATGGGTATCGTGCCATATTCCGGAGCAAAGAACACAACGGGATGTCTCATGATGAAAAGCACATCAGATCTAATTTAACACTGCTGCAGGCGGCAATTCTTCCGGTTCTCAACTCAGTGCAATATTTGTGATGTGAACAGGACTGAGAACGTCACTTTTCCTGACTCGTTTAATGAATGTATGAATAAGGTAAATTACCCGACCCAACGGGAATGTTACTGCATCCCTGCAGGGTAGATTCATCAAACCTTCAGCAAGAAGCGGGTCAAAGTCGGGAGAACCACCACTTCTGTGTAGAAGTCATTTGATCACGTGCACAAGTGGATTTGTTCTGCTCCACATGGACAGGTGAGACTGGCTGAGGTGAAAGAACCACGAAGCGCGAGCTTTGATCGAGTTCGCTGACCAGAAAAAAAAACTCAAGCGGAGTAAGCACAAAAGTGAATGCAAAAAAGGGACAGTGCCAATCGGAAAATTGGTCGGAACTCGCCCCCCCCCCCAGTCAGCCACGACAAAGTTGTGGTTTCGCCATGTTTCTTCACACACTCGTTCTCGCGATTCCGAGCTCTTGATCAATCTCATTGTGGACTGAGCTTTCTGCTGTAATTGCAATCAATCATGCTCTGCTTTATCACACACATTACTCGAGAAGGCAGCTCGCAATAAAACAAAATTGGGCTGCTTGTCAGTGAGGGTGTTGGTGGCCAAAGTGGAGATATCAATCTTGCGGGCGCAGAAAGGTGAGACGGAAGGCTTTTCCCGAGGCCAGGCAACACGAACATGCCAGTGCAGAAGGAGCCTGCTGATTGTCTCTGCTCTTACTGGCAAGCCTGAAATTGCCCACTCCATGACACACGAATATGTGCAGAAATGTTCAAGGCTCTGTTGACCCACTCTTATTCTGGAACCATCAATTCACCGTCAATCTTCCTGTGATATCATTTTCCACATTCTTGGTGGTGGGTGTGTCTTTTCTGTGATTTGGAGAATCATTGGAATGATTTCTTCAAAGACAGAAACAGGTTGAATCTGCAGTGACCATCTTGGAGAATAGCGAGTCCAGAAAGGTGTGTGATGACGACCCAAGCCACAAATGCCTGTCTTTCACGTTCTTAACAACCGAAGATGAGACAAGGGTCTGACACTCCAGAGAAGGTTGACGCTACCTGCGGCTGGTTCACCTCAAAATTGACTCTTTGCATCAGCTCCAATGATCCACAAAACTACAGTTTCAAAGAATGTAGTGAATCTCACAAAGCTGGGCAACAACGGTGAGGCTGATTTGCAGGTAAGGACCTGTTGGGCCGGCCGGCTATTGTTCTCCCATTTGGTGAAGTGGCAGTAACTCTACGGTTTCGGGGCAAACTTTGTCGAGCTCAACGATGCAAAATGAGGACAGAGACAGTCTTTGCACTTGCCCAACTTTATGAACTCACTAAAAATAGAACATGAAGACCAAATGACATGCAAAAAACTTTGTGAACTTAATGAAAATGAACATGAACATTCAAACTGAGCCCCTCGGCAGAGGACTGTGTCGACTTGCACCCAGCAAATTTCTTCATGAAAGTACAAATTGTTGACAACAGACCAGTGGGCAAATCACATACCCAAGTACACAAAGCTTCCCTGAGCATGAGATTAGAGTCCTCCAAAGCAGAGGCAAGAGTTTGACCTTCAGGAGTATCACGCAAAGCAGTCACATCAGAGGAATCTTGGGTTGGAGACACACTTGGCACCAGATCATCTACCACAACTGCAGACGGGGTTGAGACTGTAGCCACAGGAGGATTGGGAGTGCTTCCACCACAAAGAGTGTCTGTGACTTTTTTCTGAAGTTTGAAACTGGTCCTCTTGTACCCACAAACTGCATTGCTGCGGTGCCCTGTGCGCTCCTGAATGAGTTGTTCATCTACCCCAGCATCATACAGACGACTCACCGATGTTGCTCTCAACGAGTGGTTGGAGTGTCTGCCCTCAATGCCCGCTTGGAGACAGAGTTCGTTGACAGCAGTCTCAATCTTATGAATGCCCAGTGGCTGACAAGAGAAGCCCACACCATCAGGACTAAACCGCTCAAGTGGCCTGAGATAAAAATCAGCACTGCATTTTGGGTTGTTGGACGGTCTTGCAGACACATACTTCTTGTAAAACTAAATGACATAATGCTCCAGATGAATACTGTTTGGGTATGCCTTGAGCTTCTTGCCAGTGTGTTTCATTGCTGACAAACCCCCTTGATTGTTCTTGGCAGTGTGCTCAGTGTACAGAAGACATTCCAAACCAGACTCAGAATCAGTCCCCAGAGACAACTGCTTCCCAAATTTGAGACTCTTGTGCTCCTCACCAGCCCGGAGAGCGAACTGAATTCCAAGCAGATACATCAATGAATACAAAAGTTTTTCCAGACAGGAATCACCAAGAACCCCCTTTTGCCACATTGACTCTTCCTGTGACAAAGTGATGATGTCAGCCTTGTTCTTGGAGGCGATGAAGCCTTTCTTGGACAGAGTCTTCATGTGATTGTCCAAAGTGTTTCTCAATTTGAGGAAGGAATTATCCTGAAGCAACCTGACTGACCGACCCTTCGTGCTCAAGAATATTTGCAACATAATTATCAAACTATACAGTGTTTCTTGTGGGTAAAAAGCACCCTTGCTGTTCCAGACTTCCACAACAAACTTGCACAAAGTGTCAGCCAAAACTTCATCCAACAAGTCCTCAAGTCGACCCGAGATTTGAGAGCCAATGCCAGCCACTTTCACGCGCAGATTCTGAGATGACCTCCAGGCCTCAAAGATCTTGGTCGCCCAGACAATCTTCTTCTGACTGGCACCAGAAAACCTTCAAGAACAGAAAAGGGAATGATTTTGAGTGCAACTGAAGTACCCACAACATGACCAAAGACAGCAGATTTGTGCAGGCAAAAGAAACCAGTACTCACATCTTCTTCTGCATGGAGTCAAGTTGTTCATCTTGGATGAGTGGCCTGAACCAGTCGGAAACAGGAGGCGCAGCATCCACCATGATGGGGGGGGGGGAATGGTGCACTTCCAAGCACGGAGGAGTGGAGTCGATGCCTAGTGGCAAAACTGGCAGAGCAGCAACATTAAAATTGCCTTGAGAGTCCAAAACTTCCACAGTTCCAGGAGGATTCTGGTGAACAATGACCACACCATCAGACTCATTGTGATCACAAGTAGCTGGGTCCTTGTAGCAAAACTGAACAAATGTCTCAAAATCACCATCATCCTCTTGATAGTCTGACACAAGAGATCTCTGTGACAACCAACTGGTGTCCTCCTCACCACCCCACATCGTCAAATGACCGAGAGCAACCGGAAACTGCACTGAAAGAGGTCCCAAAGGTCACTACTCAAGACTGAGGACGATGCATGAGATCAACCTGTGAGGCTCACAAAGGTCACCAAAACCAGAGATTATTAAAAAGAAACTGTAGATTATCTAACCCAGACCCACTAGATAACCAGATCCTTACGTCAGGTAATCATCACTGGGGGCGAGGAGATTATCTGATCCCGAGCCGCCGGTTTTGCCACTGGGCATCGACTCCACTCCTCCGTGCTTTGCATCAGCTCCAATGATCCACAAAACTACAGTTTCAAAGAATGTAGTGAATCTCACAAAGCTGGGCAACAACGGTGAGGCTAATTTGCAGATCAACAAACGTTTGCACCAGACGAAAGACCTGTCCGTGGAGTTGACAATTGCCTCCTAATCACAGAAACCACAGTTACCGCAGAACAACGTAAAATGCTTGCTGACTAAGAATTCCAGCAACCACCAAGGCTAGGAATCACGCACGCAACAACAGGCGGAGAAGAATACCGCTGTTGATTCCAAAACCTGTGTTTGCACATAATCAGTGTGTGTGTGTGTCTGTGTGTGTGTTGGTGGAAACTCGTTCTTTTTCAGTGGCCAAATTCTGCAGGAATTCGCAGGTCCATCTGCCGGACACTTGGAAGTACAAAAACAAGTTGTTCGTTCGAGACCGCCTGAATTGTTCGACCTTTGCGTTTGAATCCGTTTTTTGTGTGTTCATTCCAAAGAATTTTGCGGAAAGTTTGCAGCCGAAGCTGCAACCATGCCAAAAAATATCCCACAACATAGACTGCGTGATATCACTGCTTATTGCAATTATCTTTTCCAGTCAGATCATCGTTAACCCATATATTATCTGCAATCAGTCGACTGAGATATGACAATTCTGCAGAAGAGCCTGAACCCCTCTACTTGCCTGTTTGTTTAGATTGACATCGAATTGTTGCAATCAAGTCGGGACGCGGAGGAGGGCAATGTACCGGAAGAGTTGTGAAAATACATGGGATTCAGGAACTATCATCTGACTGCAAATGTGCCCTGCAGACGGTGGCAGAGTTGCTGCCGATGTTGGATCAAAACTTGTTTTCCCTGGGTGAAACCATATATGGCTTGAGGTTCGATTTTCCACACGAACAAATGGTTTTACTTCCCCACGTTTTGGTTGTGTTGCTCGACCACTCGTGACGCCTCTGCGCAAAGAATTTTCTCCAGTTCAAATCAGCTCATCAGGTTGAAATTTGTTCAAAACATTTCCCTCCAGTTTGTAGATTCAATGACGGACAAACAAAAGAATACACGACACAAAGTACGCCACATTTTCCAAAGTGTCTCACCGGGCACGTGCTAACGGAAGCAAGATTTGCATCGCCCGGTGCCGCTGTGCACGCTGAACCAGTTCACTCTTTCAAGCTGTGGTGATGTGCCGAACATCGAGAAGATACGTACAAGTGCAGTAATCGTACGCAGTCTCCTTTTTGCTAGTGCGCGACACCCTGACCGTTATTTTCGACCACAGGCAGAAGCAAAACTGCTTCACTGCTGGGGCTGATGCCATCCGACGCGAAGATTGCAGGCCGAGCTACGAGTTTTGTGCACGTCTTCGTCGCAAGCTTTGCCACGTACGAGTGCACGTCTTCATTCGCCGTCTTGGAAGCGACGTTCGTGGGAACTTCGTTGACTGCCATGTCGTTCCACCAAATTCATACACCTGCCATGGCTGCACTTGCATGTTCCGCGTCAAAACACAAGATCAAACAAAATTTTCTACGCCAAATGCCAATTTTCAACAATCGACTCGTGAAGTTTGTGTTTTTGGCAATTGTCACGGACTGTGTTGTGCTCACATCTGCTGGAAGTGAGTGACTGGAAAGTTGACGAGTGCGTTTTATGTGCGATCGATGCGAGTGAACTGACAGTGAGTGAAGAGGTATGAACCAAGGTTGCCAATAGTTTCCACTTGAATGACACTTTTGCCGTGTCATGCAGTACAAATACATTGAGATGAAACGACACTTTAACTGAGTTGCGGCGAAGCCACTTTGGCACGAAGCTGCGTTTAGCCAGACAAATGGAGAGACGACAAACACAGACACGCTCCTGTTTGCTCTGATGCTTCCTTTGCATTGAAAAGAGTTACATTTTTAAACAGCCCAATTTTTACTCGAAATGATGACTCAGAGCCAGCGACGAGCGAAAAATGGCATGGAACGATGAAGAAAGAGAAGTTTCTTTTCAGTTCCGATTTCGTTATCAACTTCAAACGAGCCCACCCGCATAGGCAACAGATCCCACTTCAATGGAGGGGCTGGTTGAAAAAAATAACTTCGAAAGCCACTCAATTAAGAATCTAATTTCACCCTCAGGATTATTCAAAAAATTGAATTTTGACATTTTCTGATTTCAATGTGTATTTTCCTCGTGAAAATTTGATTTCTATCCAGGGTTTCTTCGGGAAAACCCCAGGATAGGAGAAAAACGGAAAACGAAAGAAAAACGGCAGGGACGGAACTGCTGATTGGTAACATTCTCCGCACACTCCTGGAGTGAAGAGTAAAGAGAGAAAAACCTTGGTCAGTGGCATTTCAATCAGACACCCCAGGGAACAGAGCAGAGAGCCAGTGTTCAGAGATCTCCGTGCGTGCTTTAAAGGGGCTGTTTTCATCGGGACATTTTCAGAAACGGGATGTGATGGTTGTGTCAGATTACAACTGCCTGAATGCTCCGATTGATCGAAACCTTCATTTCTGACGGATAGATTCCACTCGAGTTGAGAATTGCCTGTCAATACGCCCTGGGTTACACGCTTTATCTTCTTACTGAGCGCAATCTGGTTTCCACCATGGAAGGTTTTCCCTATTTTGGCTCTTTCTGTTGGAGTGTCCTGCAGATTAGTTTATTGGGAACCTGTACAGCTCGCCATGTCCGCTTTCCACTCAGGACTGTTGACAACAAGATGTTTCATGAGCACCGGCGGATGATCTCGTGACCTGCAATGGAGCTAGTTCTGGCACAGCGAATACGCAAGGTCAATCACATGATACATTTTCATCCAGGAAGAGAGCCCGAGTGCCACGGAAGAAACTGGTGATAACCACCTCAAGAAATGTTGACACGATCAATCCAGTGCTCGTGTCTTCCGTGCTTTGGCCTGTGTGGAAACTCACCTGGCCCAGGTAACTGTCATTGAACGGCCACATCGTTTCGTCTGTGGCGCATCCAGTGCAGGACACGGCGGCCTTCGGCGTCGCGCCTTGAGGAGCATCTCAGTTGACAGACGCGCGCGGGAGCGCCCAGTGCACGACTCGCCTTCTCCACATGACACGAATCTGCGGCCACTCCAGAGTGCACAAATATTGAAAAGTAAACAGCAATCAGCGACACCTGATTAACTCCGGAGAAGAGTTTTGTTTCATCATGCAATCCTCACAAAGGAACAAAGACCCTTACGCAATGAGGGACGATCAATAGCATTGGGGCACCGAGTGGCCTCTGTGTGTCTCAAATCACCGTGAAATTTCCTGGATTGAGTTCAAGGCATCTTCATCGTTTCTGTATGTCGTGTTTTGCTCAAGGTGAAACGGACAGAATTTGTTTCAAGTGGCAAATTTTTCCACTGAATCAACAGTAAGGCACTAGATGACCTTCGAGTCTGCATAAGGCTCAACTGTTGGTCCAAGTCTCACATTCCTGCTCAATTCGAAGCACCTCCGCAACCTCAACCACCCCAGCTCCATTTGACAATGTCCGAGGGTTTCCAATGTGTGGCTTTTCGTTCGCGTGTTTTGCCTTGACAAATATCAGGTGCAAGCTCTGAGTCCAGCCTCGCATCTTGGCTTTTTGTTGGAACAGTGAAAATCATCTTGTGCGTTGTATGAAGGTGCAAATGCCGTTCGGAGCCAGGATGATGCCCATGTTTGGTCAAGGTGGAGGTGCTTTCGGGTTCAGACAAGATTGCAACACCGCACTGAAAAATATCAGTCAATACTCGCGTCCGTAAGTGCAGTTGGTTTGGTGCAGTCTCAGCGTCAGTCTCGCATTGACGCAGTCGATTGCACAGCATTGTTGCGGTCCTGTGTCAATTTGCAGACATTATGACATTGTTTACCCGCTCACCTTCCGGACTAAATGCCTTGCACTGTTTGCCACCTGGGTACAGATCGAAGTTTCAGGTCGATAGCGATGAACTTGCACCTGGAAAACTTGATACGAGCTAGAAAACTTCCGCCTTTTCTGAATGGAAGAATTGGGTTGCAAATTAAACGGACAAAAGCCACCGATGAATTACAACTCGTGTTCATCAAGCTGCCATGCTGGATCAAAGACAAGAAATGATTCACTTTGTGTCGGCTTCAGATCCTGTCTGCAGTTCAAGTGATCACAAGCCTTGGCGAAGTGTGCCGGTGTCAACCCCCATAATAAATTCTTTGAACATGGGGGTGTATTCACCTGAAGCAGGAGTACTTGAGCACGTCGCTCTGCTTCGTTCAGCGGAGGCCCGCAGCGCAGACAGGACGTCCCATCACCCATACCTGATTGGATCGTGTTGGTTTCATCCGCATTAATCCAGACTCAGTAACAAAGGTCTCTTGTCTGCACAACACTGCTGCGGTCGCCTCCACTTCCCTCTGATTACATCTCGAGGTCGTTGTTCTTGAGGGAGGAAGGAGGGAGGTGGTCTGTTCGCAGGTCCAGCTGCCCATCAGTTTCTCATCTGCAAACTGATTACGGAAAGAAGGATGTTTTTGCACTAACTTGTACCGAGATGCAGGAGAACGTCTGGAAAAAATGTTTCCGATCAGTGTCGTTTCTTGGAGAAACACTGACCAACAAGTGAGGTGTGGCCACTACAACTCACAAAGAAATGGAAAACTGTTTCTGCTTCTCCGAAACATCTTAACACGAGATTATCCAGACCTAAACGTTCTAAACTTGGTGTAAATTTTTTGTTGGGGAGTGGATGAAGGTCTCATCTGGACCAGGACACAGGGAGTACGTGCTCCTTGATGAGCGAACGAGGGACAACAAACCCGCAACTCACGACTCCCCGAAATATCCCCCAAGAATTTTGGTCCTGTGCAGCAAAGCCACAGCAGATGAGACTTTTGATGCAGCTTCCCGCAGATGACAAACACTGAACCAGTGGACACCAATTCGCGTTCAAATACTTGCAAAGTCCAAAAAAAGCTGGTATCGGTGACCCAGTTTTTTCTGCTATCTGTCGCCGAGGAAGTCTTTTTAGTGATTCAGATTCTGAAGACATTCACATTCAAACCTCATCTCTTCTCAAAGCATGTCCACTGCACCATTGAAGCTTCCGCACACGCAATGCAATCTTTCTCCCCAGCGAGACAGTCCCATTCACGGGTTGTGTCCACGATACGATTCATCACAACCTCCCAGACCGGATCCCCGCAGATTTTCTTTCGCGTCGCAAACAGATGGAAGATAAGTGTCAGCATGCCGCTGGAATCGCTGATTCCAACTGTCCCGTCACTTGGCACTGCAGGCCTCTGGAGGTCCGATGGTGATAAATTAGATCCCACACGGATGATAAAAGAATGTGTTCATTGGGGAAACCAATATTTATGAAAAGCTGTCAGAATATGACGTCTGGGTGTGCCCGCATGTCACAGTGCCATTGATTCGAATGTTTGGGTCAGATGTGACCTCTTTTCAGTTTTTGCACATTTGTCTTCTGCACGAAAGCACAGTGTCAGAGAAAGGCAAAGGGAAGAGGATGAATGTCAAAACGAAATGACACATTTCTGGTGACCAAAACAAGCGCAGTTTTTGGTATAATTTGGACTCACCATTTTGTGCGGGTCAACACGGTTTGCAATCACCTGACAGGTGCCTTTCAGCGGAGAACTTGCCATCCGTAGAACTGTGTCTTGAGCCTCGATGTCGCTGGACGAACTCAAGGAATGAGGACCAGGAAGGATTCACCCCGCTCGTGCAAAAGGGGAACTCAGTGAGGCATCATTAACTCTCAGATCAATAGACTTGCACTTGACTTTCCCTCACTGTCCGTGTACTGCTGCAGTGTAAGTCATGCCGTCCCCTTAATCAGACCTTGAGATGAGACTCTCGTCGCTTCGCAGGTACTCAGTCACACCCTGGAGTAGCACATCCGGGCAGAAACGTGCCCACGAGACCTTTGGAGCCGTTCAATCAGTTCTGCCATCCACTCGCTTTTGAGTGCGTGGAAAAAGTACATGTCAGCAGAAAAAGAATAGATGTCCTTGTCAGCTTTTCTATGAAATGACCAGAGAATGTCACCTTTGTCGTGGTCCGGTTCTGTTGTGTTTTTTTTTTTTTTCACTGACAACACATCGTACGCTCGCATGTCGTCGGTCGTTACGTACACGGTGAAATGTCCAGTGAGCTGCTGACAATCTCAAGAAGTCCACTACTGACCAAGAAAATGTGGTTCTTCTCAGTCTTTGGACCGCCCAAAAGCAGCAGAACACACTGTGAGTGAAATTGGCCCCTTGAAAACACGAGCGTTCCCGAAAGCTACTCACCATGTCCTCGGAGGATTTCTGGGGGAAACATTTTAATGGCGCGGGGAGCTTGAACTCCGCAGACACTCCAGTCGAGTGCGAAGAGAAGATTCTGGATTGATAGACGCACATCAATTCCAGGTCGCGGATTCCGCCTGGCAGCGAAATTGTCTGTGAAGGTTCCCCTGGGAGGTGAACAGCCACTCTGCCTGTCAATACGTTTAAACTCGGACTTATTCAAAGTCTCCAAGAGGAGCCAGGGCAGAATATCATCAGGAGCTAGAATTAGCTGTGGCACGATATGTGGGCTGCCCCGAAAAGGACAGTGTGTGAACTCTTACGTCTCACGAGACGGAGGCACAACTGTTGGCACAACTCACGTTTGTTTCAGGACCACCAAGATTGAAAGGACTTTTTACGGAAAAGTTCCTGAGGAAATCACTTCGGTCGAAAGTGGTGTCGGGTCCAGTTGTGTCTTCGCCTTTTCTGGCTGGAAACCAGCACAGACCCAGACATTGGAGGCATTGGTTGAGGGGCACGATACGAGTATCAACTTTTGACATGTGAAAGTGAAAACGTTTGCGCCTGGCATAAACGCGCGTTGTTGAAGCGCTGCAGCCTCTTCGGCTTGCGGCCCGCCTCGGCACCCGACCAGCAGCCACCTGGTTGTGCGGCCTCGGCCTCCGTCAACAATGTCATCAGCAAGGCTTCGGGCCATCGGCCGCAGCCTCCCACTCTGTCTCAGCCTGCTGCAATGGCTTTTTTCTGCTGCCTCTGTCACTGGCACGGAGGTGGGGAACCTGACAAATTGCGAGCCTTGTGCATGTGAGGTGCCCAAACAAACGTCCAATTGTTCAAAAACAGGGGGTTTTGTGGGGATGGGGTGGCAAAGCATACTGCAGAAGTAAAAGCTGTGTGCATTTTCGGGGTTCACATTGACATAAAAGACACTGTTTTCTACATTTTGGAACATTTCGTGACCTCTGTATCGTCTCACCTCGAAAAAATTGGAGGTGTGCCAGCCAGGCACGACACTTCTTGGACAATTCTAGCTTTCTAGCAATTCTACCCTTGGGCTGCCGAGGTTCATTCGAAATGGGCTCCCGTCCCCACGCCACGTTTGTTTGCATGCAGACGCAAAAGCTTTGACGGGTGCGCTTGTTGATCGCCCGTCTCTTCAGTCTTGGATCCGCCCTGGAAACTGAAAGCGAAAAAGTCCAGTGAAAAGGTGTTTGAATCGAGGCGCCCGTTTTGTGGAGTCCTTGTGTCAGCTGGGGTGGTTCACCCAGGGGGCAGGGTGAGCTCGTGTCGCTTCCATGCTGCGCCTTGAAAATTTATTGCTGAGTAGGAAACAAAAACAAAAGCTTATGATCACATTGAGCAATGTACTCTCTGAAGTAATTTTCAATTCTAAATCGCTTTCTGCTGTGCGTTCCTGAGGGGATATTCTCCTCCCAGTGTAGTCAATTGAAACATCTGCAAGGTAACAAAAATATAAGCCAAAGGAGGACAAAAGAAATAGCACCAAAACAACGTTCACTTTGTCAGAACGTTTGTGTCCATAATGAGATTTTGAGCACAAATTTACGCCTTTTCATCGACGAAAAACTTCTTGGCCCTTCCTTGTCAACACATAATTATCTGCAGCCTGCCAGCTCCGCACTGTTCCCCAAGTCATAATGGGAGTCCATTTTGGGTTGTGCTGCATGTAATGGGGCATTCAGAAAGCTTTAATTAGAATCCATTCACTGCTGCGGTTGGTGGTCCAGTCACTTGTCGTGCAGCGTTTGAAAAATGTGGCAATCGCATGCAGGGGAGTGCTGTGAATACAGAAGAGGGCTGGTAACAAACCTAATTTCTCTGTCTTTCAGATTTTAATATTGTTTCCCGTTCTTTGAGTCCAGCTAAAGGGGTTGCAAAAGTGTTCCTTGTCACCACACACTTCGGTGAAAACATGGGTTGGACCCTGATGAAATGGGACCATCTGGTACGAAAGTGAAAAAGTCTTTGAACGCATCCCATTGCCATTGGTTCACACCGCATAAGCCAGCACGTATGCACACGAAGGTCACAGCGCGCCACATTGGGCTTCACCCGTACGAGGGGTACGTGTTGCTCAGATGTTCTTCACTTTTGTCCTGTGCGGTGACAGGTTTTGCAGGTTCGAATTGAAAATATCCCCCAAGAAACTTTTCTCAAAAATGTCCCAACTCCACACCATCATCAGGGTTTCTTTCTGAAAGAGTCTTTCTGTTTATGCTTGAAAAGGAACTACAAGAATCTCAACAGACAAGTGCGGGCCAAAGGTGTTCAAGAGGCACTTGGTGCAAATTTGTTGTGAGAGATGAACGACTCCTTCCTGTTTCAAGAATCAAGAACTTCTCAGGTGAGATGTCGGCACAACAGGTTTCGTGCACTTCGCGACACAACCAGCAAGACACCAGTCACCGACAAAAAGAACTTGAACTTTTGTGCGGCCTTTCAACTCAGCTGGTGTTCTGCTTCGCGATCATCAAGCGTGTTTTTAGGTGATTTGAACCTTGAAGCATACATTATATATAATGTATGGTGATGGTGAGAATCACCTATAGGCATCAAAAGGCTAAATCTGTGAATGCGAGTTTGAAAGTGTTCTATTTGTTCGATTTTGGTCATGTTTGGTTTTTT
>JAAUXT010074390.1_pt1 | contig 20526 bp, 21 predicted proteins | sample 7278171 | NCBI WGS metagenome assembly JAAUXT01 (sample SAMN14350112, study PRJNA611818) | marine sediment metagenome | isolation source: surface marine sediment (1.8m) | place: French Polynesia: Moorea | collected 2018-08 | reverse complement strand
GTGTGTTGAGAGTGTACGACAGAAAAAGACTGTACGAAGTAATAATAGCTCAGTCGGTGAATATGCATGAAGCAGTAGGGAAGTGTAAATGCCCAGATTAAAGGAAGCTGTAGCAAGCGCAGAGTGAGTACTCAGGGTGCAGAGTGCGATCTCCTCTGGTGGACCCAACAGCACGGCACAAAAGTCTGCATTGGTTATCGGACTGCCGCACCGGACTCGGTTGACTGTCACATGAGTGTGACAGCCGGACGCTAGCAGAGAGACTCAATTGCGTGTGTGTCGATTCACGAAATTTATAAGCCGGTTTCACACTTATAGAGACTGAACAATATCAGACACACCAAGAAACGCTCAAAAACAGAACTCTCAATCGACACATCCAAGTCAAGTCCCATTGTGGGGTCCTTCCTCAAAGTATGCCCTTGATTCAAAGTTTGCAAAATCCAGTCACACCCTCCTATCCAGCCCCATCTTTCCAGGCCAACCCCATTTCCTGCAGTCTGGCGTCCTGTTTCGTAATACCCCGTCACCAAACTGACACTCCCCGCCTCACCCACCCCGGCCCTCCCCGCCGCCCCCTCCCTCCCTCCCTCCACCTCGCCCACTGACCTCCATGGGCAGCTTGACGATGTCGAGTCCCGGGAAGCACTCGTCGATGACGAGGCGGTGCCGCTCGTACTGGATCGTGTTTCCGTTCCACTCAGCGAGGAAGACGAGCGACTCGTTCAGGAACGACACGTACCCGTCCGCATGACCTGCAGGGGGCGACACCAGTGTAGTGCGGGACTCTCACACCAGGGGGCGACACGAGCGTAGTGCGGGACTCTCACACCAGGGGGCGACACGAGCGTAGTGCGGGACGCTCACGACAGGGCGCGACACCAGTGTAGTGCGGGACTCTCCCCACAGGGGGCAACACCAGCGTAGCTCGGGACTCTCACACCAGGGGGTGACACCAGCGTAGTGTGGGACTCTCACACCAGGGGGTGACACCAGCGTAGTGTGGGACTCTCACACCAGGGGGTGACACCAGTGTAGCTCGGGACTCTCACGACAGGGGGCGCGGTCCAGGCACCCGACCTCTGGGATAGTTGACTTTCACAAGGTCTGACTACTTCTCCTTTGAATATTGCCCCGTGTAGTTTGCTTCAAGGCCCCAAACAATTCCACCCTGACTCACCCCCAACTGTCAAGACATTGTGTCTTTCATACCCACCCACCCTCACTTCATCCTCCACTTCAGCCCACTTCACTCCCGCCCCCCTGTTCCCGCCGCCCTGACTGACCCGTGGTGTCCCAGATCTTGCTCGGGTTGGGCAGGAAGCAGACGTCCTTGCCGAGGTGGAACTCGAGCTCGGACTCGATGCCCCAATCCGTCCACTCCGGGTTCTCCTCCTTGATGCGCCAAGTCGTGATCGCCTGTAGGGGGCAGTGCAGCAGGGCGGGGCACGGGACCACACATACACAGTCACACACACAGTCACACCTGGACAGCGTCACGCACACACGCATACACAACCACACATACACACACAGCCACACACACACAGCGCCACGCACACACACAGCCATACACACGTACACACACAGTCACACCCGCACGGCCTCACCCACAGAAGCCACACACACACACACACACACACAAACACACACACACAGCCACTCCCATGGATACAGCTCCACCCACACACCCACTCATCCACACCCACACAGAAACACCCACACAGACACACCCTCACACCCACACAGATAGTCACACCCTCACGGTCTCAGACAGTCACAACTCAGACCGATTCCACGCAAGCTGCAGGCTCGAACCAAATACTGAACGTCTCCACGGGCGTCACCTTGGAGGTAACCAGTGGAACACAACAAACTTCAAGTGAGACCAATATGGCAAGCGCAAAATCAGTACTTCTCATCTATCTAACCCGCGCCTGACCGGCCTTCACCTTGTCTGTGGTGTCGACGATGTTGCCACCGTCGACCTCTAGCGGCCGGGTGTAGATGCTCTCGCCCGCAGCCCACAGCAGCTCCCCGAACTGGAAGCGGATCAGCCAGTTCGTGTCGTCCGGGTTGTAGTCGGGAGCGTACCTGCCGACACACGGACAACACGCTGGAAACGCTGACACACGCATACACACACACGCTCCACACACACGCGTTCCACACGGTCAATAAAGCGAGCAACACTGACACACACGCACACGCACACACGCACGCACACTCAAGAGCACGCACACACACGTGCACACCCACACACATGTTTCACACGGTCAACAAAGCGTGGAACTCTGAGACACACACCCAGGCACACACACGCACGCACTCACACACACGCACACACGCACGCACTCACACACACGCACACACGCACGCAATCGTGCACTCTAAAATCGGTTGATTCAGATCTGTCACCAAACGAGCTGAACACAGTGCTTTTTCTAATGGGAGTTCCACACGTTTTGCAGCCGACAGAACTTCGGACTCACATCCAGAGGACGGGGTCCTCGGGGATCACGGTGGTGAAGTCGCGCATCCAGATGTCCTGGGAGTAGTAGCAGGGCACGGGCAGCATGAGCGCGCTGTCGGGGAAGTCTGCAGGGTCGATCTCCTCAGCGTCCTACAGAGACACGGGCAATGCACTGTGCATCAGGTCTGTTCCGTCACACGATGGGCGCGTTCGATTTACGCGTTGCGCGAGTTGGCCCAAAAGGCTGACTTCGCCCACTTCGTTCGCTCTGTCTCCTAGCCCAGGGGCGAAGTGGCGCTGCTTTGCCAGCGGCAAGCTGCACGCGTACAACGACCACCCACAGCCCCCCACACACACACACACACACAGACAACACACACTGACACACTGCTCCCATGCACACATGCACACACAAACACACTCACAGAACATGGCCACACCTCCACCTCCACCACCCACTCACACAACCACTACCTACAGGAGCACACACACGTACACACACTGACTGACTGACTGACTGACTGACTGACTGACTGACTGACTCACTCACTCACTCACTCACTCACTCACTCACTCACTGGTTAACACACACACACACGCGCGTTCGCGCACGGCACACACACAGCCACACGCATAAATGCTCCACACACATGCCACACACACTCACACAGTCGCACACCACCACACACACCACACGCACGCACGCACGCACCTCCGGGTACACGAGCATGAAGTCGTCGTGGCCGCACTCCTCGACGCGTCTCGCGTACTCCTGCAGAAACCGCGCCATCGGCTCCAGGGTCCCGTTGAACCACACCCACCTGAAGCCACCAATCACGAGACGGGGCGTTTCCGCGCAAAACACGTCACGTCACACCGAGCGCGTCATGCATGACGCAGCGTCCACTGGATGGGACGAGATCATAGTGGTGCGTGGTGTGTACGAGCAAGCTGTTGGTGTGAACGCAGCTATGCACAACCCATCACCTGGCACTTTGATTTGGTGAACCCCAATGTGGTGCGCTGTGACCTTGGTGTGCGTGATGCGCTGACGCACGCGGTGTGTAAGGGGTGACCAAGGCTCATTCTAAACGCCTTTTCACGTACGCACATATTTCAGACATGCAATTCTAAGAGCGGAAGTGACACAGCGGAAGTGACGCACTTGTAGAAGTTGCGGTGCGCACACCCGGGGAACGCCGTCACGATCAGCTGGCGTCGCGACTCGGTCACGTGCAGCGCCGTCAGCGCCGCGCATGCGCACAGCCCGAGCAGAGCGCCGCTCCAATCTGCGTGCATCAAGATCACGTGTCAAGGTCACGTGGGATGCTGCAGTGCCTTGCGACTTGCTCCAACACAACAAATTTTGTGCGATAGTGCAACACCAATTGGCTCAGATTACGTCAACGATACCTGAGGTACGTCAGGGCAAAATGACAATGATCATTGAAACAGACTTCGCTTCGCATGCGATGGCGCAGCACCAAAAGACGGTTGTACACGAACGCAAAACAACGTTGACTCGTGGGTTTTGCCACAGTGCGTCTGCACACATCCCCAAAGGTCGTGCGTGTCTATCAGTCGAACGCACTCAGCATTCACCAGCTGTGTGCACAAATGAAATCCAAATGCAAACCGAGCAAACCTGTGCCAGTTCTTCACACTTACTCATTTTTGCAGCAGAGTAGAAACAATGAGGACTTTGTGAGATGCAGAATATTTTGACTCAGGGAAACTGTCAGGTGCGTTACACACTCAACTCCTAGTCTTATCACAAGGTGTAACAGATACGTAACTAAACAGACGCTTGACCGTCTGGAGCGAACTCACGGCTCGCACGTCAATATTCAGACTACAATGGGTTTTCTTGGATGGCCTGGATACGAGTTTCTCGTACAGTAGGGACAAATAGGAAAGGACAGGAGCTCCCGAATTCAAAATCAGCTCCACATATTAGCACCACCTGACTCGCCAAACATGCAGTTTTCACGCGTGTTTCGTGGAAACACGTGCACCAGCCATGTCCACTCTCACAGAGACACGAGTTTCTTTCTGCAAGATAAAATTTAGAGAACAAAATCAAATTTGAAGAAATTCGCACAACGTGCCTTCACGAGTTTGAAAATCAGAACCCAAGGCCTTTTGTGTGATGGTGACCCGATCAGGAGACTTCACCCCCATCAGGTCAGACTGTGACCTCGGTGACCTCAGATGACCTTGTGAGGTCAGTGCTCAGGTCATACTCCCGACCTCAGACTTCAGGTCAAAAGGCAGACGCCACCACAAAGATGTCATTTTCCATTCAATTTCCTTGCGTTCGAAATTTTGAAGGCTGTTTCACACTGGGTGTGTGATGTGTTGTACTTTATACACGCACGTCAATGAGTACGTACTGCACGAGCCGCTGAACCAGTGTGAACCGACGTCACACATTTATGACGCTGTCAACATGTGGCAAACACGGCCTTTGTTCTCGACGTTGGCTCATTGTTGTCGCCATCGCAAAGTCAAAACAATGTGACTGTTTCCACTGTTGACCAATCAAAAATGACCAACCAATGTTTGAAGAAATCGAGCACGAATCGAGCATGACAACGCACGCACGACAAGAGGCATCTGTCAGATGGACCTGCCGTCTTTTTCCCAGGTGAAGAGCCCCTTTGATCAGCTGGCCCATTTCTGACGGGCCCCTCACATGATGGGTACAATTCACCTCACGGAGGACATGACTACAGGGATGATGTTCACCCCAAATAAACCCCAGGGTAAGATCCAGAGGGGGTGGAACTCATGACTCCCAGTCACCAAATTTATCCCTGTGGTTCTTTGTGTGCCGGCAGAATTTTTTCAGTTTCCGCCCCCCCCCCGCCGCTCTCAAAATGAGCGCAAAACTCAGGATCTGTCTCTGAACCCAAGATACCCGTCAGAAAGTCACGCCCTGTTTGTGGTCAAAAGCACCACATGTATCTCTATGAGATGCCGAACAATCTGCTATTCACGGGTATACACTCTCAAACTGATTTCGTTCTGCTGAAATGAACGAAAAAGTGCCAGAGGTGCGGTTGTTTAGCTCTTGAAAGGATTTAGGAAGAGGACCACAGTTTTTGCAGTGGAGTGTGTAATTTTGGGGGGAATTCCTGTGCGGCGAGGAGAGGGTGTTTTGATGGTGCTTGTTTCCTGGGCAACAGTTGTTGTCAACTCTTGAAAAGCGAACACGTGACAGCAAAAATAGCTCCAATTTCCATTTGTTGATGGGGAGGCTGCGATTCACACCTATTGAGGGGATATTTCTCCTCCATGCAATGCGAGCTTGGAAACGAACAAGAAGTGCGCAATTCCACGCGTGGGCCAAACCCGGTTATTTGGGCGTGCGCTGGCAAAATTATTTTCACCTCAATTGAACCAAAAAGGAAACTGCGTGCCAAGGGAAATTTTGACACGCACACCATACATAAGCAAAAGCAAACAAGTATTTGGGTGAATGCAGGGTCGGTTACAATCGAAAAAGACGAGTACCCTTTGCTTTGTGAATGGCGAGTTGAACCTGAGGTGGGAGGTGACATGAATTCAGCTGGAAAATTCATTTTTGCGATGCTCATATTGCGAGTTGTGGGCTTGTTTCACACTGGGGGTCGAGATGACCTGGGTTCCAGTTGCTGCTCCACGAAAACACAGGTCGCCATGACAACAAGTACTCGTTGCGCACGTATTTTTGTACGAAGGAACCTTCCCGCCCGAAACCCAAAAGCTGTTTGGCAGTTTCCCTGCGATGGAACTCACAAAGGATTGTGAGCACTTGAAGCCATCGATCAGGGTTCAGATTTACAGGCTGTCTTGGGAAAGATATGAGAAATTTTCTTGATAATATCTTCAAGATGGTCTGTTGTTTGTGCCTGACGTAGTTTTGCATACCACTACCATGGAGAGGCATCGAGCTGGATGTGTGAGGTGAGGTGCGTGTATGCGTGGGTCACTCCCACACACCCACACAAGCCTCACGTCACATTACGCGCCCACATGCGACGCATGCGCGCAGATCCGACCTCTTGGTGGCCAAACGAACCCAGGAACTATCCATAAGCACCGATGTCCCTTTGTGCAAACCGTTCACCATGGACAGAAGCAGCATCACGTCAACCGCTGAAGTCAGGCCTGCACCACTCCGAGTGCTGCGCCAACTGGCACCAGGACCACGACGCACCAGTCGATGGCACCGCCACTGATGCTGTGCTCCTGAATCAGGCAGATCGCCAAGCCTCTAGTGATGCTCGTACCATCAACCGAGGCCAAAAATGAAAATTACCCCTCCATATTTCTGAGATGTAAACAACACTGTCAAACACCGTCCTTACCTGAAGTCAATTTTGGTTCTATTTCAGTGGTTTCTACAAGGCACGAACGCGAGGTTTCAGCGCACGTCCTGAGAGTGTCTTTTCTCCAGCGGAGGACGCAACATCCCGTGTCGAGTTCCCCGCCGCTGTTCGGGACGATTCACACCAGATGCGTCCCCGTCAAGGTCCATGACGAAACAATGCAGTGTTCTTTCTTTGCATCCCATGAGTTGTCCATGTTACTTCAACTTGACGCGTTTTCAGCTGATTTTTGGATTTTTCTTTGTTCCAATGGGTGCATGAGTTGCACATGGGTGTGTATGTGTGTGTGTATGTGTGTGTGTGTGTGTGTGTAGAACCTCCATGTTGTGTGCGGTTAGGCCCGGTTAGGCCCTCCGTACACTTGCTGTCACTTACGGCACCGCAGTTGTGCAGCCTCGGGTTCTGGGCGGCGGGGGGGGGGGGGGGTCGCTCCGCGTCACACGTCACAGACAGACACGTACTGACAATATAAGTCGCGCTTTTCGCGACTAAAAATGTGTCCAGTTGTGCGTCAGTAGCCTTCCCTGTGGAGGTGAGGGGTTGTCGTAAAACTGGTGTCCCTTTGGGAACAAATGAGCACGAAATGTTCAAATTCATCGCAAATTGCACAATGTACTGAGACTGCTGACTGCGCAAAATGAAGCACGGTGACTGCCACATGAAACTGCGCTTTTGTTTGTCGTTCAGCACGAAGAAACCATCCAATTTCTTAACAGAAAGGACATCATGCACAGACACACACACACACACACACACACACACACACACACACACACACACACACACAGTCGCTGTGCCCAAAGCCTCAGAGACGCAACGCAGCGCCGCACGGCCGGTGGGACGCCCGCGGTGTGAACGGGGCCCTCGGGAGGAGCGGCGCGGCGCGGTCGCCACGCTCCGCGGCGTCGCCTCCCCGCGCGGCGGCGGGACCCGCTCTTCGCCCCGCTGACGTTCCGACCTGCTGCCGCCGGAGCGCAGGGCCCACCAGCGCGAAGTCACCCTTCGGTTGGCAACAGTGTTAACCACATTCTAGCAGCAGCTAGGGCGTAGTGGGAGAGGCAACGTTTGGAAAGACACCCAGAGCGCTTTGGTAAGTGTGCTAATGTTTTTTGTCTTTTCTTTGTTGCACGCGATGTTGTCCCGTTGCATCAACAGTTTTTCCTTTGCTATTTTCTGTCGTGTTTTTTGTGCAATGGCCAGCCATGGTCAACTGGTCAGACAGACCAGACCCCTTGAGCAAAAAGTACCTGTAAAATTTGAAGCGCAAAAAATTGCTTAGTCAACTAAACTAACACATGCACAAGAGTTATGCAATTGCGCCACAGGACTAACGACTTTTCAGCCTTTTTGGCATCAAAATGGGGAAGACGACCGGGTTGTCCTGGTCAGGAAACACGTGAGGTGAGAGTTTGACCCGAATGAGGCGACGGTACGGGACTGATGGGGACGGGAGGCGAGGATTTCAGTGCGGAGAAACCTGACCTTGTGGGGCCGCGTCGTGCAAAACCTCAGCGAACAAACATTTTTGGGTGCATTCTGACAGAATTCTGAAAATGAAAGTGGGGATCTCTGTTGGGGATGTCTTTGTTCGGTGTGTCTGTGCTGTGCATTGCCCAGGTCGCTTTGTTGCACAACGCTTTGGAGTCAGAATTGACATTCAAATACACGTACAATCTTCTGAGGCACGATCAACCTTTGCGAGATCCTTTCATCGCGCACTTTGGGTGCACCATCAATTCAATGCCTTCCTCGTCGCTGTGCTCAGTAAACTAACAATGCGTCCTCCTTGAACCTGCACAGGGCTGACGCACCCTGCAGTGTGACTTCTGTCTCCTGGACCTCCCGTGACGTCAGATCTCATCTTCCTTTGCAGAGTTGGGACAGAAAGGCAGCATGACGTCTGCAGTTTCTGCGCTCCTGGTGCTCGTCGTTTGCGTCGGCGGTGAGTGACGTCATCAATACCAAAATGTTGAACCAATGGAGAGGTTTGGCAATTACGTCCGGTCCTTTTCCAACGTTCCAACGTAGCGTAACGTGTGGAAATTGTGGCCGTGCTAAACCTCTCAAATTGATAGTTTACGTGAAGCGAATACGGTCACGTGAGCGCAAAATCCCACGTCTACGTGGGCCTTTACGTGACACGTCAAGGACGGTCGTGAAAATTTTGCAGGAATTGCTTTGTTGTCATTGGAGACGTTTTGTGTCGGACAAATATAGTGAGTTTTGGCAACCACCAATGTTCATTCCGTGCGGTGCCCAGTTGCCAGATCGGTGGCAGAAATGACCACTTGAGAGCCAATGTCAATGAACCAAACAGATTCTGACCTGGCAATTGACGCACGTCGGAAAAGGACCGCACGTAGGAGAAAAGGTCCCTATTGTGGTCATAGTGTCAGGATTTTCAAACAGTTGGCAACCAGGGCAGTGGTTTGAGACACATGGTGCCTGGTCACATGGGGACACATTCACACGTTCACACGTTCACGCGTTCACACGTTCACACGTTCACATGTTCACATGTTCACGCGTTCACACGTTCACACGTTCACGCGTTCACATGTTCACACATTCACACATTCACACATTCACGCATTCACACGTTCACACATTCACGCATTCACATGTTCACACATTCACATGTTCACACATTCACGCATTCACACGTTCACACATTCACACGTTCACACGTTCACATGTTCACACATTCACACATTCACACATTCACACGTTCACATGTTCACACGTTCACGCGTTCACACGTTCACACATTCACACGTTCACATGTTCACATGTTCACGCGTTCACACATTCACACGTTCACGCGTTCACACGTTCACACATTCACATGTTCACACATTCACGCGTTCACACATTCACACATTCACGCATTCACATGTTCACACATTCACACATTCACACGTTCACGCATTCACACATTCACACATTCACACATTCACACGTTCACATGTTCACACATTCACACATTCACACATTCACACATTCACACGTTCACACATTCACACATTCACACGTTCACATGTTCACACATTCACACATTCATACATTCACACATTCACGCATTCACACGTTCACGTGTTCACACGTTCACCCATTCACACATTCACACATTCACACGTTCACATGTTCATGCATTCACATGTTCAAACATTCACACATTCACACGTTCATGCATTCACATGTTCACATGTTCACACATTCACACGTTCACACGTTCACACATGCAGATGTTCACACATTCACATGTTCACATGTTCACACATGCAGATGTTCACACGTTCACACGTTCACACATTCACACGTTCACGCGTTCACACGTTCACATGTTCACACGTTCACACATTCACACGTTCGCACGTTCACACATTCACGCGTTCACACGTTCACACATTCACATGTTCACACGTTCACACGTTCACACGTTCACACGTTCACACATTCACACGTTCACACCGGACACTCTGAGTGTTTGTGCAAACCGTTGGCCACGGGTCGTACACACCTTAGTGACGCTCAATTCGGACTCCATGGAGACAACAAAATTTGTCCAGATTGGATGAACTTCGGACCCAACCAGATGGTGAACACGGTTTCGTTGGGGGAGGGGGAAGATCCAGAAAGAAAAGTGGGGAAATTACAGAGCGTGTCCTGATGCAATGGAGTCTGGATTCAGCACGACTTGGTGTGTTCTTGTGGCAATGGCTGTTGATTTCTTTTTGACACAAACAATGAATCATCCAATGAGAACACATCCTTTCCCTTGAACTGGCAGTGGGCCCTGGGCTCACAGGCACTGGGACCACATAATCAACCGTCACATGACAGAAGCAAGAGCAATTTTATTGTGCGCATTTTAATCCCTTTTACCCGTCTGCCTATTCTTATCCTCCGGCAACATGAACATTTCAACAAACTTCTTCACATAGGAATCTGTGTCTGACACACATTGAAACAAATTATATCACCTCAAATTCAGGTGAAACGAATTCTTCAGAAAAAAAATTTGCGGCAGCGTATGAGCACAGAATGTTGAACGTTTACCATCTCTGCTGGAGCCCAGCACTGCTGAAAACGGGGAAGTTTGCACAATTTGGAAATTTCGGCGTTGATTCTCGTCTTCAATGCCTTTCAAAACGAAGCCAACGCACTTGGAAGTCTCGTACCTCTATTGTCGTGGGATGGGACCACTGGGCTGTTGAAGCCCGTTTCACACTGAATACGCCACGCGTTGCGCCTCAACAAAATCTCAGTTCATCGCGTTTTCTGTGCGCATGCGTACCTCGCTTCCACTGGCCTGTGTTAACAAACGCAACGCAAGGTGCGCCCAATGTGAAACAATCTTAAACCTGAGGACATGGCCGATGCTTTGTACCGGGATCTTTTTGATCAATCTCCTCGACACGGTCTGATTGTTCGCAAACTTTTTTTGGCAAGAATACTTGATCTAGAGAGCTGAGGCCCAGAATAGCACAACCCAGCGCTGTTTAGCACAGAAAAATTTTGCTGCGCAGATCTGCGCGCGAAACAATCAGTTTGTCAAAAGAAACCAACGCGGTGAAATTCATTATTGTGCTTGAAAGTTGAGAAATGTGGAAATCAAACCAAAAACAAAACTTAGTCGACCACTCGGACACATTTTCTTTCATTGTCCAATTCCCAAAAAGACCCGTCGGAGCCACAGTCATCAGCCTGCGTCTTGTTTCTTTTGACGATCCTTGGGTGGTTCCAATGCTGGGCACAGAGGGCCCAGCCCAGGCCTCAGAAAAATGTTTGCTTTTTTGTGCAGAAAAGGAAAGAACGTCACCAAATTTAGGGTCTCAGGGTCGGACCGAGGTTGGCACGGCCTCTCGGCCTTGGGTCCACTGGGTCCACTGGGTCCTGGGTCCATTGGGTCCTGGGTCCACTGGGTCCTGGGTCCTCTGGGTCCTGGGTCCACTCTGGGTCCACTGGGTCCTGGGTCCATTGGGTCCTGGGTCCACTGGGTCCTGGGTCCTCTGGGTCCTGGGTCCACTAGGTCCTGGGTCCTCTGGGTCCTGGGTCCACTGGGTCCTGGGTCCACTGGGTCCTGGGTCCACTGGGTCCTGGGTCCACTAGGTCCTGGGTCCTCTGAGTCCTGGGTCCACTGGGTCCACTGGGTCCTGGGTCCTCTGGGTCCTGGGTCCTGGGTCCTGGGTCCTGGGTCCACTGTGTCCACTGGGTCCTGGGTCCACTGGGTCCTGGGTCCTGGTCCACTGGGTCCTGGGTCCACTGAGTCCTGGGTGTAATGGGTCCTGGGTCCTGGGTCCTGGGTCCACTCGAACGCCTCATGTGTCGGTTCCAAAACGAGGCGCATCATGGAAATCGTCAACCTCGCTGGGCCACGAGATCTTTGTTTGTGTCGTCTTTGAACAATGCTATTTTCCTTTTACTTGCAGGTGCGCTGGCATGTACCGGAGGTATGATATTTTTCTTTTCTCTGTGGGTACGACGTGTGTTTTTTTTTTGCGTGAGCAGTTCAGTTCTCAGGAGACTGAGGTTCAGCACAACGCGGTAAAAACTGCGCTTAGTTTTTCCCCCGCAATTCTCCCCAGGTTGGAAGTGACGAACGACGTCAACTGGTTTGAGTTGTCTTGAAAATGTTTCGCGTATTCAATACAAAATTCTGTGTTTCGTAGATTAGTTTTTTTCATTCCAAAGGTCAACGAATCAGTCACGTTTTTTCTGGGTGGTTCTCCCTTTACCGAAAAAGTGTGATATCCCCACTCACCTACACACCCATTTACAAACACACACACACACACACACACACACACACACACACACACACACACACAACACCTGCAACGTAGACTTGAACAAATGGGCTGCGTCATATCAGACACTCGTGGAGTGTTCACAATTTCCATTTGAACGCTGTCCAGCGTCATTTCGGCGACAGATAAAAGAGTCTGGAGCACGAAGCCAGCTCTCATGCATGGGCGAACGTGTGACAACTGTCCCTCCTCCTGAACGCACTTCCTGTTCCCACCAGGCGGCAACAACCCGTGTTCTCCGAACCGGTGTCAGAACGGCGGGAGGTGTGAGCGGACGGGGGACGGGCAGAACGACTTCACGTGTAGCTGCAGGACCGGGTACACAGGGCGGCGCTGCGAGGACAGTGAGTACTCACTGAGTACTGACTTGGTACTCATAGGGCGCGGGCGGGAAGGGCAAAGTGCATCTCATGCTGTGTTGGCAAAGTGCACCCAATCCTGTGTCAGCAAGGTGCACCTCAGTGCACATGAAGCCCTCTCTCCATCAACTTCGACTCCCTCAAGTTTCCGTCCACCCCACCTCACACCACACCACCCGCCTTCACAGAAGACTGAAGGCGTTTTCACACAGAATTGCCGCGTCACGCGTGACCATCACAATTCTTGACGTGCATCAAACCCACAACATGACGCCCAATGGTGGTGCAGGTTTTGTCATTGGAACCCCATCCACAAGGTTTCTTGACACTGAAAATCAGTGGACTTTCGAGTGAATGGTGACCTCATTCCACAGCGTCATTACGTCAAAAACGCAGCTCTATGAGAGACACAGCTCGTTTGCACTGAATAGACGCTGTGTGCCCAGACAAGTCCCCTTGTAGCGCCTGCAGCGTTTCGCCACGCTGATAATAGTTCATCTTTGTGACTGACGAGCATTATCCAAACACGTTATCTGTTTGGTTGTCGTGCTGCAACTCGAACACGAACATCAGGGGGTTCACATTGGGTGACGCGCGGTCGTTTTTGGGCTGACGTAACAAAAAATGCCACCATTGGGTTCTATGTTAAACTTTGACGCCGACGTCAAGAAGACGACCCCGCGTCACCAATGTAAAGGAGTTTTCACGTTGGTGACGCCGTCAAGATTTTTTTGACCTCAACTGCAACTTTTTGCAGTCACTGCACACCTTGGCAGCAGTTTTGAAGTAATCAAAAATCGGTCCAGACCGATTTTTCCTGCAGGTCTCAAACTGTGAAATCATACAGTGAAAAACACCAAAGGAAATACCATGCGACAAAGGGAAATTAGATCTACAGTCAACATCGACTGCAAAGTTGCAGTACCATTGCAGTTGATGTCAAATGTACTGAAGTTGACATTGACTTCACTCCTGATGCAGTTCCAATGTGAAAAGGATGCTGCAGTCGATGTCAAAAAGTTGCAGTTGACGTCAACAAAAAAATTCGTGACGGCGTCACCAACGTGAAAACCCGTTGATAACCGCTGCTTGTTGGCGCGCCTCTGTAGGAGTGCGGCCGGACCCCTGTCGGAACCGACCGTGCCGTAACGGCGGCAGCTGCTCGCGTCGAGGCCAGGACGGCTACACCTGCAGCTGCAGGGACGGCTACTATGGCTACCAGTGCGACCAGAGTGAGTGGGCGCGTTCCATGTGGGCGGCTACAGCCGGGCGAAGTGGCCGAAGTCAGCCGTTTTGGTCAACTCGGCTTGGTGTAACGATTCCCCAACATACGCGAAAAACAAGCCCAAGAGAAAAGTTTGTTTTTTTTTGCCTGTAATGGTCAGGCATGAGGACCAGACCTGTTCTTGCTTGTCAAGAAATAGCATGAGTTGAAATTCCTTTTGGACGTACTTTACGTCCGAGACCACGCGAAAAAGTGAAGTTTCTCTCTGGTGCGCTGTGAGATGAGAGCCATCTCGCGGCTGAATACAGCAAACGTTTCCGGATTGTTGAGCAGTGACGAAACCCCAAATCCCAGTGACGCCCACGCGTCAAACTGTTGACGCCAGCGTCAAAAAAATCTGTCTGTGTGAAACCCCCAAATCGCGTTGCACGTGTTTTTTTCAGGACGCGACATGTGCATGGGCAACAGATGTCGCAACGGAGCGACGTGTCGTGCCCGGGGCAACACCTACGTGTGCGTGTGTCGCCCGACGTACTCGGGACAGTACTGCCAGATCGGTACGGTCACGTCGGTCCCATGGTGGTCGCACCTGAACAATGATCCCCCCGTCAGTTTATACGGTTACTGTTCTGCAAATCTGCGATCACAGTGCACTTGTCCTCATCGTCGTTCGTCATCCCTGATTCACAGCGGGTGGCGCCAGCGCACACACATGCCACAGGCACGCACTCACGTTGAAAGGCCTTCATATTCCTTCCTGCACCAGCACGCATACGTACTCTGATCACAGATCTATGGGTCGCAAGCACATTGTGTAATGTCATATGGTTAGCTGTCCCACCCTGTCTTCGTTGTTCCCGCAATTGTTTGCAGTCGCTGTCCCCAAATTTGTGCGTGTGTTACACCATTATCCTCACCGTGTTCCTTTACATTTTAGTCTTTTGTTTTTTTTTCACAGAGACCTCTTGTCTTCTTTATGTTTTGCCTGAATGTCCGGATATTTCAGCCATCAGCCCGTTTTCTTTGTTCTAGGTGGCGGCTTGGTTTACTCAGATTCGTCAGACGATTCGTTGTCGCTGGACCTGCCCGGAGATGATGGAGATTCCACTGACTCCACCGGCTCCCTGTCTGAGCTGATTTCTGCACCGGATGACCCTTCCCTCTCATCCTCATCAGAGCTGAGGGGGGATCCTGATGCCTCCTTCTCTTCATCATCAGGCAATTTTGTTACAAGTTCAGAATGTTGGATTCATCTTCTGGTTGCAGGAAATTGTCTCTTGTGACTGGTGTTTTGTTCTTTGATCATATGACTTTCCTGCTCTGTACAAAATTCTTGACAACAGTAGTGAAGAAGTCTGACCAACTGGAAGGTGGTTCCCCAAAAAGAAGCTTTTGTGTCCTCAGGATCAAAAATTGCCTTTGTGCAGTTTGACCTGTGTGTGCATGCTTCATTTGGTCAGACAAGCACCTTGCACCAATTCTTTTTGGCAAAAGAGTGCTTGGGCTGGTTTGACAAAAAATAACAAATTGAAATTCAATAGTTCTGTGCAATTCAACATAAAGCAAAAACACAGGAAACTAATTTTTGTTTTGAGTTTGTGTAACAATTCTTGTGAACAACATTTTTTCTTTTTTTGACAACAGAAGGGTTTTTGATCTGGTTTTCTGCATTTCTTGAGTTGGAGTTGGGTTTAGAGTTTGAATACAATGGTGTTTTGGGGTAATTTTGGTACACACAAACAACCAAAAAAGAAGCCCAAAGTGGAATTTCATCCACTTGATGTGGTTGCTACTGTTGTGTGTTCTGGAATGCAAACACACATGTTATCTGCACCATTCTGAAGGACATCTGTTTCAAAATGTTTGAATGTGTTTCATCAACATAACACTCATTCACTTCAAGGAAGTGCATTACAAGTGGCAGCAAACCTGTTGTGAACCAGTCACTGATTTTACCTCTGCAGAAGTCTCCCAGCCCACAGTGTGCAGACCTAACTGGTGCTACTATGGCCGGTGTGAGCAGCGAGGAAGACGAGCTTACTGTGTGTGCAACTATGGCTGGACAGGGCCCCGGTGCAACAGGCGTTAGTAGTGTCCTGGGGTACTCACCCTGCTGATGGTGGAAAGATTCACCACAAATTGTTGAACTTCTTGACACAGAGCAATTCTTTCATTCTCCCCTGTGAGTGGATAGTTGTTTCAGCCATCATTCACTTTTCTCTTCAGGAGGCGATTCCACTGACGCCACCGGCTCCCTGTCTGAGCAGATTTCTGCACCGGCTGACCCTTCCCTCTCATCCTCATCAGAGCGGAGGGGGGATCCTGATGCCACCTTCTCTTCATCATCTGGCAATTCATTTGTCTCATTGTTCATAATGTAGGATGACGTAGCTACTACTCTCTGTTCACACTGGTTCCGTTTCTGTGACAATGCAACGAAATTATGCAAGGAGTTCCATGGTGTTAGTTGACACAGGCCACTCAGAGGCTTGCTCTGCATGAAATAGCCAGACACGTGCCAACAGATAAAGCCGAGGAATTCACACCTGTGCGTACAAACACGCTGACTCATCATTTTATTCCAAGGAAACATCGTGCACAAATTGTGGACAAAATGACCTGCATGCACGTGTTTTTCGGTTTCATTCAATATTGGCTCCTTTGGCTGCACCCAATCTGACATGGGGCCTTCACATCACGTCACAGGCACGCGAATCTGACCAGTGTGAACAATGGGTTCCATGGTGGGACTGTATCTTGTCGTGACTGGTGCTTTGGTCGTTTTCTCACTTGCATAACATTGACTGTGTAGCAAGGTGCAGGATTCGTCGTCGTGACTGACTTTCTTGGTGAACTACACTGCATGGAGTGGCGGGCGAGACGGACAGAGACAGCAGTTCGACCAATGTCTGTGTGTGCGTGTGTGTGTGCGTGTGTGTGCGTGTTTGTGTGTGTGAGCAGTGACCAACCCTGATAACAAACGTCACCAACCATTTCAGAAGACAAATGGGGACCCAACAAACAGAAATGTAGTGATTCTGTACAGTTGTTAACAAACGAAACAAAATTTAAAAGTACTGATTTCTATTTTCAGTTTGATTTCAGTTTCTTTCACATATGTCTAACAAATTTTCAGTTTGTCTGAAAGAAGCAACAATTGTATTATTTCTGTCAGCAGAAGAGCACCCCAATCTGCTCTTCTGCTTTTCTGGGGTTGGGGTTGGAATCAGGGCAAAAGGGCATTTGTTTTCGAACAAGGAAGAGCCATGCACTGAAAAAGTGCGCACTCGTAGAAATTTTTCGTCAACTCGGTCACATTGATCACGTGTTCAGACGCGTTATGCACGTAAGAACTCAAATTTATGCACAAGCTGGTAAATTGGTCTTCTGCACGTTGCCGAATATTCCTATTGTCGTGCACGTCCGTTTCAGACCGGAAGTGCGCACGCGTTCGGTCGACACAACCGGAAGCACGAGGCAAGGACGGCGCCCGCCCCCCAATCCAAGGAGTGAGTCACTGACTGTGCTGCTGTGTCTCTGCAGAACAACCCAGGCCTGGACCATGCAGGCCCAACCCGTGTTACTACGGCGGGAGCTGCGAGCCGCGTGGAAGCAGCGGTTACTACTGCACGTGCAGACCCGGGTACCAAGGACGGCGCTGCGAGGACCGTGAGTACCAGGCTCGGACTCTCAGGGAAGTACTCCAAGGGTTGGGTACCAGGCTCGGCCTCTCAGGGACGTACTCAAAGGGTTGAGTACCTGACCCAGCCACACGGGGAAGTACTCCAAAGTTTGAGTACCAGGCCCAGCCACTGAGGGAAGTACTCCAAGGGTTGAGTACCTGACCCAGTCACTCGGGGAAGTACTAAAGGATTTGAGTTTCACACCCCACCACTCCGTACCTGTACCACCATTCAGTACCACCACCTGTACTACAGTACCACAACTCAGTACCACTCAGTACCTGACCGAGCTCCTCAGGGAAGTTCTCATAGAGTAGAGGACCAGGCCTGGCCACCAAGGGAAGTACTCAAACTTTTGAGTACCAGGCCCGGCCACTCACCCCATGGGCCACACCCGAGTCTGAATTGAACTCAGACTGATGTGAAATAATAATATGCTGTGGTAACGCTACTGTTTCTAGGTCCATCAGCCCTTATTATCGTCCACCTTCAGTTGCGACACGTGCGATGCTCCTGTGTCAAGTGCGACGTGGCATTTCGCCCTGGAAAATCTGTACTGAATTTTCTTCTCTCTGCATTGGGAGACATTCGTGATTTGAATGATTTTTCAGATAAGACACAGTTTCTGTTTTACACACTAATCCTGTTTTTACCTAAGTTTATCTCTCTTAGTAGCTGAACATAATTTTCAAAATTTCAAAAAAGAGTGAAAGTTAATTCCAGCCTGTAACGCCACGTCGCACGTGCCACGTCACATGTGTTTCCCTCTCGTGTGTGCGTTGTTGTGCGAAGTCCCTTTGGGGCGAAGCACCATGTGGTAGTGCAGTGTATGGCAATGTGGATGAAATGTCCCCTGCCCTCTCCCCCTCAACCCCCCTCCCACTCCCCCAACCCCCTCCCCCGCCCAGACACCCGACTGCCCCCAGATCCCCCCCCCCTTCGGCCTGCATGACTTGTGGAAGACAAGGAGGACAAGGAAGACAGTTGCCTTGAGCACTGCTTCTTGTTCGTCTCGCAGCGATCGGCGGCTGTGACGTGAGGCCGTGTGAGAACGGAGGCTCGTGCTACCCGCGCACCTACGGGAGCGGCTACGACTGCCGATGTCTCGTCGGCTACACCGGGCAGCGCTGCCAGATCCGTGAGTCTCGCGCATCTGTCTCAGAGTAGGATTGAATTTAGGTCGTGGAACATGGTTCAAAGGTCAAATAGGTCAAAGGTCAACCAGGTCAGAGAGATTTGTGAGTGAGCAGACATCCGCTGCAGTCATCAGTGAGTGTGTTCTGCAACATGATTAACCCTTTTGGTGGTTTGCGACGGGTACCGGTCCAGCCCAAATGTACTGCAGGCATCGTCAAAGGAAATTCTGTCGACAACACTTTCTCCTTGTAAATAGTGCTCAATTTGGTCTGTAGATTTGTCTGTGGGTGCAGCATGATGCGCGCTCATCCTGCGCGAAGTAGGAAAAGGGTGCAACAGGGAGTTTTCGCAAATTGAAGACGTAGACGTAGGCGTGATTATAGGCATAGACCCTCACCCATAAAATTTTCAAGTCCAAAGCCAGAGATGTTTTAATTTCTTTGTTGATATTTGCTCTTTTTATTTGTACCATTTTGTAAGAAAATTGAAAAAGCAAGAGTAAAATTTTATTCAGAATGAAAGGGAAATACAAGTATCCAGGGAGGGCTTCACCCCACAGGGTGAGATTGTACGTCGACGTTCACGAACACGTCTACGTTTCCTCTCAGCGAAAACTGCCCATCATCACTCGTTCATACCCTACCCCCTGCCCGCAGGGTCGAACCCGTGCCAGCCGAACCCGTGCAACGCCGGGGGACAGTGCGAGATCACGAACGCGGGCGGCTACTTCTGCGACTGCGGGCCTCGCTACACGGGAGACCGATGCCAGTTCCGTGAGTATCACACACACCGCGCTGTCTCGTGCATTGTTTGCCCCCTTCGCAGAAGAAGACTTGCGTGTTCTAGATGAGTGTGAACTTTCATTGTCTGTGTAAGGCCTTGGTTCTGGAAAAGAAGACCAAATGTTGTGGTGCGTATTTTACGTGAAGGGGTCTCATACACGAGACAGTTCGGTACTCCCCACGTATACTGGGCAGCAGGCCGTGTTACGTGGGGAGTGGGTGGAGCGGTAGGCTGCTCCCACCCCACAGCAGTGAAGGTTGGGCAGGAATTTGCTCCGTTACAAGTGCAGGGCTGGTCAGCACAGGCGTCACAATGGTGGGCAGTGATGATCACGTGACTGGTCATTGCAAGGGTGACAGACAGACAGACAGACAGACAGACAGACAGACAGACAGACAGACAGCAGGACAGAGGGCGGTCAATGGGTTGGTTGCCAGGGTTCCCTGTTCCCGTAGGTATGTGCGCATGCGCAAAATGCCACGCACCAATGGCAGATGTCCTTTCTGCAGCAGTCAGACCGGTGGACGCGTGCACGGGGAATCCCTGCTACAACAGAGGGCGCTGCAGGGTGACGGGAAGCAACACCTTCGCCTGCTCCTGCCTTCCAGGATTCTCCGGACCGAGATGCCAAACGCGTGCGTATTGAGGCTGGAGCTGGGGCTGGGGCTGGGGCTGGGGCTGGG